>Ga0078894_10000114_pt1 | contig 48517 bp, 39 predicted proteins | sample LauGreSu1BDMLBSD_2_FD_67506 | JGI IMG/M metagenome (GOLD analysis project Ga0078894, IMG submission 67506) | Freshwater lake microbial communities from Lake Michigan, USA - Su13.BD.MLB.SD (version 4) (version 4) | ecosystem: Environmental > Aquatic > Freshwater > Lake | place: Lake Michigan...
GGCAGCCGGTCGGACGACCGCCGAGAAGTAGGCTCGCAGAATCTGTCTGCTGCCCCCGAAGAAGGAATTGCCCGTGAATCATCGATTGATCGCTTCGCAGCTCGCTCTGCTGCTGCACCTTGCCATCCCGGCTGTCGCACAGGAAGTCCGCACACCGCCGGCCCCCGCACCGGCCGTGAACCCACCCATCTCCCGCATCGCCTTCGGTTCCTGTTCCACGCAGGATGAACCCCAGGGTATCCTGCGGACCGTGCTGGAGTGGGAGCCCGAGCTGTTCATTTACATGGGTGACAACATCTACGGCGACACTCGCGATATGCAGGTACTGCAGCAGCGGTATGACACGCTGAACCGTCGCCCGGAGTTCCGGCAACTGCGTGCAAAGGTGCCGCTGATTGCCACCTGGGACGACCATGATTACGGTGAAAATGACGCTGGCCGGGAATACCCCTTCAAACAGCAATCGAAGGAGATCTTCCTGAAATTCTGGAATGAACCGGTCGTCAGCCCGCGTCGCGAACATGATGGCATCCATACCTGCTATCGCTTTGGTGATCCGGGCAGTGGCCAGTCGTTGCAGATTATCCTGCTGGATACTCGCACATTCCGTGATCCGCTGTTCAAGTCACCGCAGGGATCATGGAAGAATGATTACCTGCCGGACCTCGATCCGCAGAAAACACTGCTTGGTGATCAGCAGTGGGCATGGCTGAAGGAACGACTGATGGAACCTGCGGACCTGCGGATCATTGGCAGCAGCATTCAGTTTGCACACGAACACAACGGCTGGGAATCCTGGACCAATCTGCCGCGCGAACTGCTGCGAATGGTCGATCTGATCCGCCAGACTCGGGCCTCTGGAGTCCTGTTTATCTCCGGTGATGTGCATTGGGGTGAACTCTCCCGACTGCAGGCCCCAAACTGCTATCCGCTCTATGATCTGACCGCCAGCGGCCTGAATCAGGACTGGGATCGGCTGGAGCCCAACGGCAATCGACTGGGGGAAGCCTGCATGGATTTTCATTTCGGCATGCTGGAGATTACGTGGGGGGCGACACCGTCCGTGCAGTTGCGGATTCACGACATGACCGGACGTTCCCGCGTACGTCGCACCGTCCGGCTCAGTGAGCTGACATTCCCTCGGGGCTGATTGCCTGTACGCAGCAGAACACGGTGCAGGAAGTGGGTGACGAATGAAGTACTGGCTGAAAAAAGCGACTGTGTGGCTGGGCCTGCCCCTGCTGGCTCTGCTGCTGGCAGGGACCGCAGTGTACTGGTACTGGGCAATGGCCCCATATCGCCTGACGGCCGATATTCGCTACGGAACCCGTGATCGGGAGCCACTGCTGCTGGATGTGTTTACTCCCCCGAAACAGAATGGTGCGGCCGTACTGATGATGGTCAGTGGGGGCTGGAAATCCGGAGCCGGTTCTGTCAGGCCACTGCTGTTTGCACCGTTCCTGCGACGCGGCTACACGATCTTCGCCGTGCGTCACATTTCGCAGCCGGAATGCACCATCAGCGGAATCGTGGAAGACGTCGGGCGCGCCGTCAGGTTTGTTCGCAGCCATGCATCCGAATACGGCGTAGACCCGCTGCGGTTCGGAGTCATCGGCGGCAGCTCGGGCGGACATCTCTCGCTGATGCTGGGAACCAGCGGAGGCCCGGGGGATGCTGCCGCGGAGGATCCCGTGGATCGCGAATCCAGCGCCGTCCAGTGTGTGGCCTGCTTCTATCCGCCCACAGATCTGCTGAATCTTGGAGCATCCACGGAAAACCCCGGAGATGGTGGTCCTCCGAAAAGTTTCCGCAAAGGATTCGGACCGCGGGCGGAGACCATGGAGCAGTGGAAGGTGCTGGGGCGTGAGCTTTCGCCGATTTATCACGTGACTGCGCAGATGCCGGCAACCCTGATCGTACACGGCGATTCAGACACCCTCGTGCCGCTGGATCAGTCGCAGCGATTTGCCGAAGAAGCTCGCAGACAGGGAACCACTGTGCAACTGCAGGTCAGACCCGGCAAGGGACATGGCTGGCCCACCATGGTCCTCGACATCCTCGAATTCGCCCGCTGGTTCGATCAGCACCTGCCCTCGCAGCCCTCAGCCGGGACTCAGTGAGATGGCTCTTAACACAGCCCCAGCCCAGGCATCCGCACGCCTGCGGGATGACGCCCTTCGGATCTGGCAGGCCGCAGTCGCTGCAGCCGATTCCTCATCCGCCGTCGCTCGCCATGTCCGACTGGACGCGGCTGGACTGCATCTTGCCGGACACACCCTGGACCCTGCAGGCATCGAGCGAGTGATCGTTGTTGGTGCCGGAAAAGCCGGTGCCGGCATGGCTGCCGGACTGGAGTCGGCATTGTCCGGGACGCCCCTTTTCGACAGACTGACAGGCTGGGTCAACGTTCCGGAAAACTGTGTTCGCAAACTGCAGCGGATTCACCTGCACGGCGGACGTCCGGCGGGAGTCAATGAACCAACGCAGCAGGTGATTGACGGCACGGACCGGATTCTCAGTCTGGTCCGCAGTTGCACGTCGGCCGATCTTTGCATCATGCTGTTGTCCGGCGGGGGCAGTGCCCTGCTCTGCCGACCGATCCCCGGAATTTCGCTGACAGACAAACTCGCTGTGACGAGGCTGTTGTCCCGCAGTGGTGCGCCCATCCACGAATTGAACCTCGTGCGGACTCAGTTGTCTCTGGTCAAAGGCGGTCGTCTGGCCACCGCCTGTCGGGCCCGGTTGCTGGTGACGCTGGCAATTTCCGATGTCGCCGGTGATCCACCGCAGGTCATCGGTTCAGGCCCCACCGTGCCGGTGAATTCACAGCCAGCCGCCGCGCTGGAAATCCTGGAACGCCGAGGACTGCTGGAAAAACTACCGCCAGCGGTCCTGCGGAAACTGCAGACCACAGTTGAACACCCAGCGGAACCGATCGAGGTGCCTTTGGCGTGGCAGATTGTGGCCAGTAATTCAGGATCACTGCGGGCAGCCGCACTGCAGGCGGAACAACTGGGCTATCACGTCGCTGGGGTGCTCCGTGATGTACAGGGTGATGCTGCAACAGCAGGAGCAGACTTTCAGTGGCGGTTGCAGGCCCTGAGACAGCAGGTGCGAGGACAGAAAGTCTGCCTGCTGGCCGGTGGTGAGACCACAGTGAATCTGGCATCAGCCGGCGAATACCCCGGCCGCGGGGGCAGGAATCAGGAATTTGTACTGGCTGCTGCACTGGCCGCCATAGCCGGCGACAAACAGAACTCCGCTGACAGCCGGGCTGGCTGGGCCCTGCTGAGCGGCGGAACGGACGGCGAGGACGGGCCAACGGATGCCGCCGGCGGAATGCTGGACGAACAGATTCTGCAAGCCATACTGGCCGGCGGACACAGCATTCAGGACTACCTCACTCGACATGACTCCTGGACGCTGCTGAATTCTGCAGGAGCACTGATTCGAACAGGGGCAACACACACCAACGTGATGGATATCGCCGTCGCTCTGGCAGCCAACTGAAACAGCCTGCCCCCGCGAACCGCCAACGCTGCAATTCCGACCTGCGGCCCGTGTGTGCCTTGCCACCAGTCCCCAACCCGATTCCCCCGGATAGGCATTCCCCCACTGCCCACCGAAAACTGAGCCCCTCCGGTCTTGCCTCAGTTCGCCCTGTACTTCCTCCATGTATTTCGTGGTTCAAAACTCCCCTGCCGCGTGCCCCTTGCGACTTTCCGTGTTCATCCGTAGCGAAAAAACACCCTCACCACGCCCACACCACCCGATCCTGGTTGCCACCCCAAGCTCTCAAAAAACGGCCTTTCAGACCATGCCGGCACAACCGAAAACTGCCCACTGCCCACTGCCCACTGCCCACTGAAAACTGAAAACTGACCACTGATCACTGATCACTGACCACTGACCACTGAAAACTGAAAACTGAAAACTGTTCCATTGCATGGCACGAAAGAGATTCGTCGAACGTTGATTTGACTTCCCCATCCGGACGACGTTCAATGGCGGTTTCGGTTGGTCTCGAGGGCCCCAGCAGGGCTGCCGCGGACTGATCATTTGCTCAGGAAAAGGCATGCCACGGTTTGATTTGATTGCCACTGCAACGTTTGGTCTTGAGTCCGTGGTGGCTCGTGAACTTGAGCGACTGGGCTATACCGGTCTTCGCGTATTTGACGGGAAGGTTCATTTTCAGGGAGACGAGCGTGATATTGCGCGGTGCAATCTCTGGTTGCGCAGCGCTGACCGTTTGTTGATTCGAGTGGGCGAGTTTCCTGCGCCGAATTTCGACGCATTGTTTGACCAGACCAGGGCGCTGCCGTGGTCCGACCTGCTGCCGGTGGACGCAAAGTTTCCGGTCGCCGGGCGCAGCGTAATGTCCCGGCTGCATGCGGTACCGGCAGTTCAGGGAGCGGTGAAAAAGGCGATTGTGGAAAGCCTGAAACGTACGTACCAGCGATTTCGGTTTGACGAGTCAGGCTCAACGTTTCAGATCGAGGTTTCATTGCTGCGTGACGTGGCCACATTGACGATCGACACCAGTGGCGACGGTCTGCATAAGCGGGGCTATCGAGAATTTGTGGGCGCGGCGCCACTGCGTGAAACGATGGCTGCGGGCCTGATACAGCTCAGTTACTGGAACCGGGATCGTCAGTTTGTGGACCCATTCTGCGGCAGTGGCACGCTGCCGATTGAGGCTGCTCTGATTGGCCGCAATATTGCTCCGGGTATCGGTCGCTCATTTGCGGCGGAAGACTGGCGATGGCTGGATCGTCGCATTTGGCGTGAGGTCCGCACAGAGGCTCGTGATCTGCGTCAACCTCGCATGGTTCTGCCAGTCCTCGGCTTTGACCACGACCCCTCGGCCATTCGTCTGTCGGAAAAGGGTGCGAACGAGGCAGGAGTGGCGGGCGACATCCAGTTTCGCTGTCAGGAGGTCAGCGATTTTCGGACAAATGCTGAATATGGGGTTGTGATCACCAATCCACCGTATGGTGAGCGTCTGGGAGATCCCGAAGAAGTTGCGGCTGTTTATCGGGAACTGGGCCGGGTCACGTCAACGCTGCCCACCTGGGGAGTGTACGTGATCACTTCCAACCGGGGTTTTGAACAGCAGTTCGGTCGCCGTGCTCCGCGACGAAGAAAACTGTTCAACGGGCGTCTGGAGTGTCAGTTCTACCAGTACCCCGGACCACCGCCGCGCCGCACCGACGGGTCAACAGACGCGCCCGTCGATACCCTCGATCCTGTCGAGGCACCGCAGGACCCTGGTTCGCTGCCCATCGAACCCATAGCGCCCGCAGCCACCGTTGCTGCTGTGCCACTGGAGATCTGGCAGACCAGCGAATGGCTGCAGCAGGCACAACTGTTGCTGGATTCCTGGAATCGTCAGACCGGCCGGCAACTGCTGGAACGCAGTGATGATCCGATCGATGAGGCGCGGCGACTGTACCATGCTCCGTTTGTCGTTGTTTCGCATGGAACACAGGCTGACCCGATCCTGAACTACGGCAATCTGCTGGCCCAGCAGCTTTGGGAAATGGACGCTCAGACGCTGACAACCATCCCTTCGCGACTGACGGCGGAACCCATGCATCGGGACGAGCGAGCGGAAATGATGGCTCGGGCGCTGCGCGAGGGATTCGTGGACGACTACCGCGGAATACGGATCAGCCGTACAGGCAAACGATTCCTGATTGAGCGAGCGGTGATCTGGAATCTGCAGGATGTGGCGGGGCGACGGTTGGGTCAGGCGGCCACATTCAGTGAATGGAAGCCTCTTGATCCGGGATCACCACCGGCAGACTCTGCTGAAACGACCGTTGCCCCGGAACGGTCGGACTGATAGGATTGGCGGAAGTTCCTTCAGCAGTGACCGGCAGGGATGCCGTTGAACAGCCATGGAGTCGGCAGTGAGTACCAGAAAGCGCCCCAGTCTGCGAGTCTTATTCGTGGACGACGAGAATTCGATAGCCGAGCTGATGCGGGATGAGCTGCCTCGCATGGGCCATCTGGCTACGATCTGCCAGTCGCCGGGCGCCGCCATTGAAGCTGCTCGGAAAAACGTCTTTGACGCGGCGATCATCGACCTGCGGATGCCCGGAGGCAGTGGCTGGGATGTCATTGATTTTCTCCGCCAGAATTCGCCTGAGACAGCCTGTGTCATCAGCACGGGGCATGGTGATCGCGACGCCGCGATTCGTGCTATTCGCATGGGAGCCTACGATTTTCTCCCGAAGCCAGTCTCGCTCTTTGAAATTGGCAACGTGCTGGATCGGATTGCCGAAAAGAAGGCTTTGCAGAATCGGGCACTTGCACTTGAGACGCGTCTGCAGCGTGCTGAGGGTCGAGCTGACCTGATCGGCAATTCGGCTCCGATGATGCGAGTGCAGAAGTTGATTGACCGCATTGCGCCGACGGATTCCGCAGTCCTGATTCTGGGTGAAACCGGTACTGGCAAGGAGATGGTGGCTCGTCGGATTCACGAGCAGAGCGAGCGAAGTCGTGAGCCCTTTGTTGCGGTAAACTGCGGGGCCATCCCCGAAAATCTCGTGGAAAGCGAACTGTTCGGTCATCGTCGGGGAGCTTTTACCGGCGCGGACTCAAATCGCACCGGCCTGTTTGAGGTTGCCAGCGGAGGAACGCTGTTTCTGGATGAACTCGGGGAACTGGATCGTGGCATGCAGGTCAAACTGCTGCGATTCCTTGAATCGGGTGAAATCCGGCGTGTTGGTGAAAACGAACCGGTGCATGCCGATGTCAGGATTGTCTGTGCGACCAACCGCGAGCTGCAACAGATGGTCCAGCAGGGGCAGTTTCGCGAGGACTTGTATTTCCGCATCAACACCTTTGAAATCTACCTGCCGCCGCTGCGCGAACGACTGGACGATATCCCCGCGCTGGCACTGCATCTGATTGCTCGTCACCTCAAACGCGACACTGTTCCGGCATCCATGGTGCCACCGGAGACCATTCGCGCGTTGCAGGCACATACGTGGCCCGGAAATATCCGTGAGCTGGCCAACGTGCTGGAGCATGCATTGATTCTGTCGGACGGCGAAGTCTTGAAGCCCTCAGACCTGCCCCGCACGCTGCGCCGAGCCTCGACGGAAGATGCTGACCGGGCGGTGGCTTCACCGATCGCCGGAACCGTGGCTCCTGCCCCAGCGGTCACCAGCCCGCTCAGGACGCTGCGACAGATGGAAGAGGACATGATCTGGCAGGCTCTGGAGCGGCACAAGGGTGACAAGCCGGCCGCCGCAAGGGACCTCGGAATTGCCCTGAAAACACTGTACAACAAGCTGTCACAGCTTGGTGAACAGCGAAATGCCGGATGACCCGGACATCTTCGGCATCCTTTTCCCGGCCGAATTGAGCAGCGCAGCCCGAAAAACCTGCCTGGACTTTTCAAACTGCTCCATTTTCGTCAAGATCCCGTCGTTTTCGGATTCCCGCCCCCCCGATTCACCCCGGTTGGTTCCGGGGCCGATCAAACGGGCGATTCCGCCGCGGCAACGACGCGTTCTGACACAGAACGGCGCCTCACCGCAGGGACTCCGGTAATCGGCGAAAATCCGATGCAGCCGGCACCCAGCGACTTTGCTGCGGCGGACTCACGGAACTTACACTGAACCTTTCGCCGGAATCATCCGGATCCCACTCTGAAGCAGGAGCAGGTTACATGTCGAATTCCGCACCAAAACTGCACAACGCCATGTGGCCCGGACTTGTAGGCAAGGGCGATGGACCCGGCCAGGAACCGCCCATCAGCCTCGAACGAATGCTGGAACTCACCGCCGCGGCCAGCGTCAACGGCCAGAAGTTTGACGGAATTGACTACTTCCTGTTTCTCCCACACACCAACCCCGAAGCCAGCGACTCCGAACTGCACCGGATTGCCGATCAGATTGCCGGTTATGGCTTCAGTGTCGGATCACTGGTGGCCCCGGTCTGGCCGGGCACTGTCGGCGATTCAGCCATGGGAGATGATGTCGCCCGCGAAAAGTTCATGAACGCTGTCCGTATGGCCTGTCGGATTGCTCGCATCTTCGAACAGCACGGCGTCCGAAAATACGGCGTGATTCGTATCGATTCCGCCGAATTCGGAGTTGCCCGCTGGCGCGAGAATCCCAAAACAAACACCTCCAGAATCGCCGGAACCTTTCGCGAAGCAGCAAAGATCGCAGCGGACCATGGACAGCGACTGGCAGCTGAAGGCGAAATCTGCTGGGCCGGCATGCACAGCTGGAAAGACATGCTGAACCTGCTCGAAGAAGTGGGCATGCCCGAGACACTCGGGTTCCAGGCTGACCTCGCTCACACCTACCTGTACCTGCTCGGCTACAACGCACCTGAGTGTGCACTCGTCGGGGAAGGTTATTCGGATGAACAGTTCTGGGCCGCCTATGCCGAGATGACCGATAAACTGCGGCCATGGACCATCGACTTCCATGTCGCTCAGAATGATGGACAGGTGCACGGAGCCGGATCTCACGACAAGACCGGCAAGCATTGTCCGGCAGATGATCCCAATGGTCGTCTGGACATTGTTCGCTGTGCCGGTTACTGGCTCCGCGGTGCTGCGGAACGCGGCATTCAGCACATCTGCTGGGATGGCTGCATGTTCCCCAATCAGACCCTCGAAAAAGTCTCCACCTGGAACACCATTCTGGAAGTAATGATTCGTGTCCGTGAGGCACACGGCTGGAAGTGATGACCGCTGCCGCCGGTTGAATTTCCCCACGTCTCTTCAACGATTTTCCTGAAAGTCCCCACGATGTCGCAACTGAAACCTCTGAATATCGGCGTGATTGGGTATGGCTTCATGGGCCGTACGCATTCCAATGGCTACAAGCGAGTCAACGACTTCTTCCCCGAGCTGGGTCACCGTCCCGTCCTGAAAGCCATCTGCGGACGCAGCGAAGAACAACTGCGGAAGTTCGCTGACCAGTGGCAGTATGAATCCATAGAAACCGACTGGCGACGCCTGCTGGAACGATCGGATATCGATGCCATCGATATCTGCACCCCCAATAACTCGCACGCGGAAATCGCTATCGCAGCAGCTCAGGCCGGCAAAATGGTCCTGTGCGAAAAACCGCTCGCCATGGATCCCGCTGAAGGCCAGAAGATGGTCGATGCTGTGGAAGCGGCCGGAGTTGCGAATACGGTCTGGTACAACTACCGTCGCGTTCCCGCAGTGTCACTGGCCAAACAACTGATCGACGAAGGCCGCCTCGGTCGCATCTTCCACTACCGCGCAAACTTTCTGCAGGACTGGACCATCAACGCAGACCTGCCTCAGGGTGGAACAGCCCTGTGGCGTCTGGATGCGGCCGCCGCCGGATCCGGAGTCACCGGGGACCTGCTGGCTCACTGCATTGATACCGCCATCTGGCTCAACGGATCAATCTCCAGCGTTACCGCCATGACCGAAACCTTCGTCAAGGAACGCAAACACAACCTGACCGGCAAAGTTGAAAAAGTCGGCATCGACGATGCATGTGCATTCCTGTGTCGCTTCGGCAACGGCTCACTCGGACTCTTCGAATCCACCCGTTATGCCCGCGGGCATAAAGCTCTGTACACCTTCGAAATCAACGGCGAAAAAGCCTCGATTCGCTGGGACCTGCACGACCTGCATCGACTCGAATACTTCGATCATGCAGATAACTCACTCGTACGCGGCTGGCATCAGGTCCACTGCACCGACGGTGACATGCCCTATATGAGCAAGTGGTGGGTGCCCGGCCTGCAGATCGGCTACGAACACACATTTGTACACCAGGTCGCTGATTTCATCGCCTCAGTCGAAGCTGGCCGCCCCTGCAATCCCACTTTCCGGGACGCCCTCGAGACTCAGAAGGTCTGCCAGGCAGTACTGGACAGCGCGAAATGTGGATTGTGGAAGGAAATTGCGTAGCCCATCCCGGTTTTTCAGGGTATACTTTTCCGCCTTAAGAATGACGGGCCGATTGAAGCGTGCTTCAATCGCCCGTTTTTTCTTTGCCCTTTCGGGCATTTCTCCAGTATTCCTGACCGCACGCCTCGGCGCACTCCGCAGCGACTCCTTTCGCTGAAAGTGCGTTCCGGTGTGTCGTTTTTTGCTTGCTTCCCTGAAAACTGTGTGTGGATCCTGCCATGGAACGTCAGCCTATTTCTCGTGAAGGTTACGACAAACTGCGCGATGAAGTCCGACGCCTTGAAGAGATCGACATGCCGGCGATTGCCGAGCGGATCAAATCAGCGCGTGAGGAAGGGGACCTGAAGGAAAACGCTGAATACCATTCAGCCCGCGAAACACAGGGGTTGCTGCAGGCCAGGATCAACCAACTCAAGTCCAAACTGGCGTCCTGCTACATCGCCGAACGCGCTGAAGGGCCCGCAGATGCTGTCGCCTTCGGTTCAAAAGTCACCGTCGATGTCAGCGGTGATCAGGAGGTTTACGAACTTGTTGGCCCCGGTGAAGAGGATTACGAGGGGGACATCATGAAGATTCTGACCACCAGCCCGATCGGAACTGCCATGATGGGGCGGAAGATTGGCGATCAGATCGAAGTCCCCATTCCCCGCGGAAAACTTAAAATGCGGATCGTCTCGATCCAGTGATCATCTCCGCCCTGCTCAGCCACCACTGAACAGCCCCGACACCGGTCGTCCACCGTAAAGCAGATGCGGGCGACCGGTGATATCGTTCAGGGCTGCTTCTGACGGAACTCCAAGGGCGTGCATCACGCTGGCCCCCAAATCCCGCGGTGATACCGGATTCTCCCTCGGGAAAGCCGCAATCTGGTCGCTGGCCCCGTAAATACTGCCCCGCCGGACTCCAGCACCCGCCAGCAGACTGCTGTAACACCACGGATGGTGTTCGCGTCCCGCGTTCGCCGCAGTAATCTGCGGACGTCTGCCGAATTCCCCGGTCCACACCACCAGAGTGTCCTCCAGCAGCCCGCTGTCACGCAGGTCCTGCAGCACCGCGGCCAGCGCCTGATCTGCCGGAGGAATCAGGGAGTCCCGGAGTCGACGAAAGTTATCGCCGTGAGTATCCCAGAAATTCTGACCATCGTTGTGCCAGTTGACGGACACAAATGGCACTCCCCGCTCCAGCAGACGCCGAGCCAGCAGCACACATTGCCCATGAATGTTCATGCCGTAACGCTCGCGTGTTGCCGGAGACTCTGACTGCAGATCAAATGCCGCATGCAGCGCACTGGAACTGAGCAGATTGAAGGCGGCAGACTGCTGGTCACTCAGCATTCGATCCACAGGGCTTTCCAGCTCAAGACGAACCGCATCCAGAGACCTCAGCAGCGCACGACGCTGGTCAAGTCGCGTCACTGACACACCATCAGCCAGCTGAAACACGGGAACCGACCAGCCGGGGGCAGCCGGGTTGCCCGTGATCAGCAGAGGATCTGCGGCCGGACCAAGCCAGCCGCCTGTCTGTCCCGGAGCAGTTCCACCGGGCGCCGCCGGATGCAGAGTATGCCACGGCATGGAAACCGCAGAAGGCAACCCGCCGGAAGACTTCAGGAACTGCGCAGCCAGCGATCCGAGATGCGGAGAATCGCTGCGACTGGGCGGCTCATCATCGCTTTTATTTACCGGAGGCAACTGGCCGGTGAGGGTGGTGTGAGCACTGCTGAGGTGGGCGGGGTCGTCATGAGTCATCGAACGAATCAGCGTGACCAGATCGGTCAGCGGCGCAAGTCGTCGAAAATGTTCGCAGATCTGCATTCCCGGAACAGCCGTGTCAATGGCCGCAAAGTCACCGCGGACTTCCCTCGGAGCCTGCGGCTTCAGATCGAATGTGTCCAGTTGGCTGGGACCACCCCACATGAACAGCAACAGACAACGCGTGGCGGAACCAAAACCGACGGCACCGCCCCCACCACCGGTCGCAGCCTGTACCACCTGACCGGCAGCGGCACTGCTGAATAGTCCAGCCTGCAGTACGGCACGTCGCGAAGGTCGCCACGATGACGCAGGCAATGGGAAATGTTGGTTCATGGAAGTCAGTGCACAGAATGACGGTCAGGCCGGAGGATTTGCCGTGGCAGGACCGGCAGCCTATCCGCAAACCCCGTCCACTGTCCAGAAAAACCGGAGCGAATCACAGGTTTTACAGGCGGTCAGGGCACAGGATTCCGCAGCCTGGAAACACACACACCACCACCCGAAGTCGGCTGCCGGCACTTTACAAACCAACTCCTGCCTGCGAAACAGTCGTTTCAGCTGTCCCTCCACGTCAAAATTCGGAACCCAGCCTTGATCAACCGACTCTGCATCGCCGTCGCAATTCTGATTCTCTGCCAGCAGTCTCAGAGCTCCGCCGAAGGTCGCGTTTACCGCGAACGGGTGGAACCACACTGGAATTCCAAAGGGACCAGCTTCTGGTACCGCAACAACCTGCCCCACGATGGTCGCCAGTTCGTTCTGGTGGATGCCGCAACCGCCAGTCGGGCCGCAGCATTCGACCACTCCCGGGTCGCAGCCGCACTCTCCGAAATTCTTCAGCGAAACATTCAGCCCGACCAGTTGCCGATCGACTCACTCGAATTTCCTCGTGAGGCTGCCGGGCCATGGCGACTGCACGGCAGCGCCGGAGTCTTTCTCTGGACACCGGATTCTCAGCAACTGCAGCAGGAAGCACCCGGCGACAAAGGCGCCATGAATCTCTTCCTGCCACCCGCGCCATCCGGTGACTCCTCCGAAGAAACCGAAATCTCACTCACAAACAAACTGACGTTCCCGGTCATCATGTACTGGATTTCTGCCGATCGTCAGGAACGTCGCTACCAGACCGTAAAACCCGGGGAGACCTGTCGGCAGCACACCTTTTCCAGCCATGTCTGGCTGCTGAAACGTGAAGATGACAGCCTCATCGGCTGCTGCACCGCAACAGCCAGTGACAACACCTGGAACCTGACCGAACAATCGCTGGCAACAGTCACCCAGCGAGAGCCTCGACGCGGGCGACGCAACCGACCAGCGGCAGGACAACAGCCCGACAACCCGATTTCTCCCGATGGAATCCGGCAACCATTCGTACGCGAGCACGACCTGTGGGTCAGGAACCTGAAAGATCAGCAGGAATTCAGACTGACAACCGATGGACAGCCCGCAGCAACATTTCGCCGCGACGCACAGCGTGCACGCGCAATCGGCATGGATTACGAAAAAGCCGACTATCCGGACCACCTCAGCGATACTGTCTGGTCACCGAATTCCGGATATCTGCTGGCGCTGCAGACCACACAGGTGGACGAAAGACGAGTCCACTACGTTGAAAGTACTCCCGCCGATCAGCTTCAGCCGCGACTGCATTCCTACCCCTACCTGAAACCCGGTGATCCCATCCCGCAGACAATTCCACGACTGTTTCGCATGGCAGATCGCTCGGAAATCAAGCTCGATAACACGCTGTTTCCGAACCCATGGTCGCTCGATTTTCAGCGCTGGAGCGACGACGGGACTCGTTTCTGGATGCTGTACAACGAACGAGGACACCAGTGCATGCGACTGCTGGAAGTGCGTGTCGCTGATGGCGCTGTGCGTGCCGTCATCAATGAATCCTCCAAAACCTTCATTCACTACTCTTCCGATGGCAAAATGGAACTGCGCTGGCTGCCCGGCGAAAAAGTGCTCTGGGCCAGCGAACGGTCAGGCTGGAATCACCTGTATCTGTATGACCTCAATTCCGATAAGCCCCCCGTGGCTGTCACTTCCGGACAATGGAATCTGCGACGCATCGAGCGTCTGGACGAACAGAACAACCTGCTCTGGTTCTTCGCCGTGGGCATCGTCGAGAGCCAGAATCCCTACCACGAACATTTCTGCCGCGTTGCACTCGATGGCTCCGGACTGCAGGTGCTTACTGAGGGCGACGGTACGCACTCCATTGAATGGTCTCCTGACAGACGCTGGTTCCTCGACAGATACTCCAGAACAGACCTGCCTCCCGTCACCGAATTGAGAACAGCCGACGGCAGGCTGGTAACACACCTCGAGTCCGCTGATGCCAGCGAAGTCATCGAGGAACGGGGGCGACTGCCAATGCGATTCGCAGCACAGGGACGAGACGGTTCCACCATGATCTGGGGCCTGCTGCACTTCCCCAGGGACTTTCGCCCCGGCCTGAAATACGCCGTCGTGGAAAACATCTACGCGGGCCCCCACGATCACCATGTCCCACGAGAATTTCGCAGTCGCTGGGGACATCAGCAGCAGATTGCCGACGCCGGCTTTATTGTTGTCCAGATCGATGGCATGGGAACAGCGTGGCGATCCAAAGCATTCCACGACGTCTGCTGGCAGAATCTGAAGGATGCCGGCTTTCCGGATCGTATCGCATGGATGCGGGCCGCAGCACAGGCCATTCCGCAAATGGACCTTTCCAGAGTCGGTATCTATGGCGGATCAGCTGGCGGACAAAATGCCATGGCGGCGCTGATCTGGCACGGCGAATTCTACGCGGCTGCCGTCGCCGACTGTGGCTGCCATGACAATCGCATGGACAAAATCTGGTGGAACGAACAGTGGATGGGATTACCCACGGGAGATGCCTATGAAAGAAACTCCAATCGCGAAAACGCCACCCTGATGCAGGGCCGACTGATGCTGGTCGTAGGAGAACTGGACCGGAATGTCGATCCGGCATCAACGGTTCAGGTGGCCCGACAACTGGTACAGGCCGGAAAGGATTTTGAACTTGTCGTCGTCCCCGGAGCAGGCCATGGGGCCTGCGAAACACCCTGGGCGTCCGCGAAACGGATCCGCTTTCTGCAGCAGTCACTGGGCGCACCGCAGTGACCGGATCCCGATCCATCAATCATGACAACCGGTGTCCCCCTCAGAACACAGCAGGATCTGAAGACTGCGGCAGCGGCAACGGATAACCGGACTGCCCCATCATCACAGGTACCGTCCGCACTTCAGCAGGCCCGGACTGAAACTGCGGCATAATCAGCACCTGCGGCCTTTCATCCGCCAGTCGCATCGTGGACAGTGTCTGCACAATGACCGCAGCGGCCAGCGAAAGCGAACAGACTGCCAGAGCAGCCACCTGCAGATTGAACCGGCGGGCCGGAACCGCACTGGCTGACTTCAGCCGTATGGAAGCCCCAACAGCCGGCCAGACTGAAATCGGCTGGCACGTTATCGGAGTGTCCCGGAGGCCGGAAAGTACCGACATCACCGGAATCATACCCGCAGCATAACGGTCACAGGCACCACAACCGCGCAGATGCAGACGCAAAGAGATCTGCTCGTCGGCGTACAGATCTCCGCCAGCATCCAGGAGAATCAGTTTTTTCGCTTCGCTGCATTCCATCTGTCAGGCACCCCCGTCACACAAATCCCGCAGACAATTGCTGTCATTCAGACCAACACTACAGCACTCATTCAACCGGATCGGCCACACCATCATTACGCCGCTGACGCCGCTCCCACGCTTCACGAAACATCCGCCGAGCCTCTGCCAGACGCCAGCGAATCGTCGCCTCGCTGCGGTCCGTGATGGCAGCCACGTCCGACGTACAGAAACCTTCCAGATCACGCAGCACAAGTACCACGCGATAAGCCTCCGGTACCTCAGCCAGAACCAACCGGACCTCCTGTGACAGATCAATCTCCTCACGAGGATCAGCCTTGCCCGGATCCGGCATCAGAGTTTCGGAAAGATCCGAAAACAATGACCATCGACCCTTGCGTCGCACTCGACGCAGATGGTCATACGTCAGATTCACAGCAAGGCGAAACAACCACGGACCGAACCTGCGAGCCGGATCAAACTGCCCCAGACGCTCCCACGCACGCAGAAAGGCATCCTGAGCAAGATCGGCCACTGTTCCCTGATCTGCTATGAACCGATGAATGACCTGGAAGACCCGACGCTCATACCTGAGCACCAGTTCCTGAAATGCCTGCTGGTCGCCCTGACGAGCCGAATGGACCAGACGCGCTTCACTGGACGCAGTCACCCCCGACGCAGACAACTGCTGCGACTGAAGATCAGAATCAGTGGCGTCCGAGTCGGACATGCGGATCATCTTCAAAGCCCCCTTTGCCATGAATACGCAAAGAGGCCGACGCGCGTTGGGAAAAATGACGGGGGCTCGCTGATTCTAAAGCCAGACCGACCCGGTTTCCCGAAAAATCCCCGGATTTTCCGCAAAACAACCGCACTCTACTGCCCGTGCAGTGCCTCGTTCCGAAGCGCACTGCCACGCTTGATCACATCGCCCGAAACGTCTGTCTTCCGTGGACGCATCTGAAACGTAAACTGACGGTGGTCCAGAATGTGCCGCCCCGCAAAATTGTCGCTGATAAAATCCAGTGGAAACTTCTGGTACCACGGACTGTTCACCTCAATCATTTCCGTCCGCGTTTCGTAACCGTCCAGAAGCAACTGGACTTCGCGAGTTCCATACCAGGTGAAATCAAAATGCGCCGGAGTGTAGCCAATGTCCTTCCCGTCGACCTTCAGCAATGCTCCTTCAGGCACCGAATGAATAGTCACACGCCGATGCATGCAACCCGGCAGGACCAGCAGGCATATGACCAAAATCAGCAACCGACAGCCCATCGGCACATCCCACCTTCCCAGAGAAGCATCTGATGCCACTGCCTGCGGCGACTACTTCTGCACGCGTCGGCTGATCTCGTACACAGGCCACTCACCGCCACAGTCGTTGCAGTGAAATCCAATGATTGTGGCCGTCCCCGGAACTGCAGCACCATTCCGGAAACTGACTACAGCATCATCAAGTTCCATGGGTTCCACATCATGGCCACCACAGTCACCACACTGACTGTTCGCATGAATCATTCGCGCACGTCGCAAGGTCGGAGTAAAACGGCCACTGAGCACCAGCGCCCGGCGAGCCGTCTCGAAGGGAATCACGTCCGACTGCTCGTCGGCAAGCGCCGCCCCCACGGAATCAGCGGAGTGTGACGACAGAGAGACTGAATCCACGAGTTCAACCGCAACATCCGGATTGAACAAACGCAGCGCCGGCAATGGCAAACGATTCATCGTAGTTCCTCCCTGAACTCAGTCCCAGCCTCAATGGTGGCCAGGCATCGGATGACGGCATCAATGCCGTCCGTCAGCCAATTGTACTCCGAGAACCCGGCGAACTCAAGATTCTCCGTCCGCAGAATCCGCCCGATGAAAACACACGCCCCAATCAGCAGAACAGGAAAAACAGGAAAAATACACAGAACAGGAGAAATCACCTCAACCCAGCCAAACCCACAACGCTGGATTCTCTCCCGATTCCCGCTAACGCCCCAAAAAATGCCGGAAAAACTCGGTTTCTGTTGCCGATAGACACACTCCGGGATAAACTCCCGGTTCGTTCACCCCGCCGGCATTGCCGGTCCGTCGGGCAGGCGTTGATCGCTCAGTGATGCGGCGCAGGGTCCTTCCAGCGTCAAAAGTTCACTGAAAAACGTATGTTTTACGTTTGATCAGGCTTCACGGGGTTCAATGCCCGCAGGTGCGTCTTCCAAAAGGTTACAAGTTCTTCAATGGCAACAATCTCTCGCGCTGACCTGAAAAAGCTCCGCAAACGCCGAGCTCGCCTGAAAAAGAAAAAGATGAGCTGCCAGTTCACCGCTGGTGGTTCAGTACCGCGTCCGGTCTATGTCGACTACAAAGACCTCAAAACGCTGCGCACGCTGATCGATCGCGAAGGTCGCATCCTGCCACGTCGCCGTACCGGTACCTCCGCACTGTTCCAGCGGGCTGTCCGCGACGCCGTATTGCGGGCACGCTTTATCGGGCTGCTGCCGTTCGTCGCAGAAGAGTAATTGCCCACGACGAACAGACTTATTGCCAAGGGGGCAGTGGTTTCCACTGTCCCCTTCGCTTTTTCACCTTGCGACCCGTTCGCTGTGCCATCAGCAGGTTACCACAGGTCCTCAAACTCGCCTGTCGAAGCGTGCAGCAATCGACCAACCCCCGCCCAATCCGGCGGAGTCTGCAGAATTCGCAGCCAGACATCGTGACCGCGTGTCTCACCCTCGAATGACAGATGCGGCCCCAATTCGTCCTGCGGAGTTACGTGCTCGGCCTGCCACAAAACGCCCGGTGCTGTGTCAAAGGCAGCCATGACACGAGTCACGTCGACCTCCAGCCCGGTGGGCACAGTCTTGCCGTCGTGCGCACCACCAAGAACCTCAGAACGACCAATAAATAAGGTCACTTCCCAAAGATCATTCTCGCCATCGTAATAGAAATGACAACCAACCGGCGCAGAATCCGCCTGGTGCATGATGCCACGGACGGCATCATTCACAAACCATCGCAACCACGATGGGGGACTTATTGCTGGAGGTTCGTTGGAAGACATTTGAGGGGAGGACTTGAGGGTTTGTATCTACAGTGAACTCAGGCCTTTGCCGCTGGATGCACTACCCAGCGACCATCAGCCTTCACAAAAACTTCAACTGCACCATGTTGCAAATCAGGTTGCGCAAATTTCAGTTGGCAATCGCCAGAACAATGTGTTCAACGACCTGAACAGTCTCGCGACCAGATTCCTGCCGTCTCACACCATTGCTCTTCAATTGCCCACAAAAGATGCCCAAGTGCTGCAAGCTCGGAAAAACCTGTCCACTTTCTCTTCAAGTTCTGTGCCAGGATGGAGCACCGCGGCAGTGAATGTGTCATTTTGTCGCAACGGCCGCAGAACACTGATCTAAAGCCACCCTGCGCCCCATGGGAAACCGGGTTTACTCTCCCCAGGAAACTTCGAGGACTCCCGGAAATGGCAGATGCTACACTGCCACCCTGACCGTGACGTTCAAGTCCTGAACGAACCATTACCAGACTGTCAGCGTTCGCCTGAACACATGCTGGCCATCGCCCGTTCTCGGAATCTCCGTTCCCCCCACGATTGCCACACTGCGACTTTTCGGAAATCCCATCAGGCTCTAGACTACCCACACCCGCGGCGCACAGCGACTGTTGCACGCACCGCGATTCCCAATCAACTCCACAGCTACCACTGGAAATGATCTCCTATGAGCCGTTCGATGGACAAGATCGTCGCACTGTGCAAGCGACGCGGATTCATCTTTCAGAACTCCGAAATCTACGGCGGACAGAATGGCTTCTGGGACTACGGTCCACTGGGCACCGAACTGAAACGCAACGTGCGGGACGTCTGGTACCGTGATATGGTTTCTGCACACAACGAACTTCTGCAGCCCGCTGGTGCCCCCTCGACGTTCCAGATGGTCGGACTGGAATCTTCCATCATCATGCACCCGCAGGTCTGGAAGTGCAGCGGACACTATGACCTGTTCCACGACATGATGGTCGACTGCCATGCCTGCAAGGGGCGATTCCGACAGGATCACATCCCCAGTACTCCATGCCCGCAAAAACCCAGCAAAAGTGTCGGCGAACACACCGGTTGTCGCCTCACCGAACCACGCGAATTCAACCTCATGATGAAGACAATCATCGGCGCCCTCGGGACTGATGACGATGCCGCATTTCTGCGCCCCGAGACCGCTCAGGGCATCTTCGTCAATTTCAAAAATGTCGTGGACAGCAGTCGAGTCAAACTGCCCTTCGGTATCTGCCAGGTGGGCAAAAGCTTCCGCAACGAGATCACACCGCGCAACTTCACCTTCCGCTCACGCGAATTTGAACAGATGGAGATTGAATTTTTCTGCCACCCGTCACAGTCACGTGAATGGTACACCTACTGGCGCGATCGTCGCTACAACTGGTACCTGAATCTGGGCATCACCAAAGATCGACTGATCCTCCGCGATCACCACCAGGACGAACTCGCTCACTACTCCGTCGGTACCGCCGATATCGAATACGCCTTCCCCTTCCTTGACGCCGGAGAATACGGGGAACTCGAAGGAATTGCTCACCGCGGTGATTTCGACCTGCGTTCGCATATGGAAGGGAAACTGGCGAAGAACGCCGCAGGTCAGCTGGAACTGGAACGCACCGCCGACGGTCAGCCCAAACATCGCGGCAGTGGCAAGGACCTGACCTACTTTGATGACCAGACGCGCGAAAGATTCACACCACACGTCATTGAGCCCTCCGCTGGTGCCGATCGCGGTACGCTCGCCTTCATCTGCGAGGCCTACCACGAAGATCAGCAGCCTGACGAAAATGGTACCATGCAGGAACGCGTCGTCATGCGGTTCCATCCCCGCCTCGCACCCGTCAAAGTGGCCGTTTTCCCCCTCATCAAAAAGGACGGAATGCCCGAAAAAGCCATGGAAATCTACGGCCAGCTCAAAGCTGCTGGCCTGAGCGTTCAATACGACCAGCAGGCTGCCATCGGACGGCGCTACCGCCGCCAGGACGAAATCGGCACACCTTACTGCCTCACAATCGACGGCGACACCGCCAAAGACGGCTGTGTCACCATTCGTGACCGTGATACCCTGCAACAGGAACGCATTCCTGTGACCCGCATCGTTGACGAAATTCTCACTCGGCTGAAGGGATAATCATGTCTCAGAATCGCCCGCTCAGCCACTCCGAACTGCTCGAACTGAAACGCTGGAATACTCCCACCATCTACAATGGCTGGGAACAGATCACAAAGCTGGACCACTGCGCTGACGCCTTCAATCTCGAAGAGACTCGGGACTTCATGCCGCAGATGGGACCAATGGTGGGGTATGCCGTAACACTTCGGGTTGAACCATCAAACCCACTGCATCGTCGTACAAAACCCACCGCAACCAGCGACTACCGCAGGTATCTGGCCAGTGTGCCAGGCCCTAAGATCGTCGTCGTACAGGACCTCGATAAACCCCGCCTGATCGGGTCGTTCTGGGGTGAAGTGAATGCCAATATTCACCGAGCACTCGGCTGCGTCGGAACCATCACCGATGGCGCCATTCGTGACCTTGACGAAATGACCAACGCCGGCTTCAAGTCCATCGCACGGCGACTGTGCGTGGGTCACGGCGCAGTTCAACCGGTCGAATTCGGATGCGAAGTCGAGGTCTTCGGCCGCACCGTGCGACCTGGTGATCTTATCCATGCCGACAAACACGGATTCCTCATCATCGAACCCGCTGCCCAACCCCGGATTCTGGAAGCCGCCCGCTTCATGGATTCAAACGAATGCCAGACCGTCATTCAGGCAGCTCGCAATTCTGCCGGACTGACCATGGACCAACTGCTGCAGCAACTGGGTGACGCCTCCCGGCAGTTTGCCACAAATGCCCGCGAAAAGTTCCGACGCGATGGTGAATGGTGATTCTGCTGCCGTACTGCGTTCCGACGGAAAGGTCCAACCGTGTCGAATTACGACTACCACCAGATTTCCCGGATGATCGACCATTCCCTGCTCAGGCCGGCATCCACGATCGGTGAGTTCGAACAGGGCTGCCGACTGGCAGTCACTTACCAGACTGGCAGTGTCTGTATCCAGCCGCATTACCTCGCACGCTGCGCAGAACTGCTTAAGGAAAGCGGAGTTCACCCCAGTACGGTCATCGGATTCCCTCACGGGGGCCACAGCACCTCCGTCAAGGTCGCCGAAGCTCGACAGGCACTTCTTGACGGCGGTGAGGAACTGGACCTCGTCTGCAATATCAGTCGCGTCGTCAGCGGAGACTGGGACTACGTGACAACTGATCTGCGTGCCGTCATCGAACTGACTCACGACGCAGGTCAGAAAGTCAAAGTCATCTTCGAAAACTGCTACCTCACCGACGCCCAGAAGATTCGGCTTTGTGAAATCTGTACGGAATTACAGGCAGACTGGGTCAAGACATCCACCGGATACGGCACCAGTGGCTCCACCTTTGCTGATCTGCAACTGATGCGACAGTATTCCGGGCCGGCCGTCCAGGTCAAAGCAGCCGGCGGTATCCGCGATCTTGACGGAGTTCTGAAATGTCGGGAACTGGGTATCAGCCGTGTCGGCGCCAGTGCCACCCAGGCCATTCTCGATGAATGTCGCCGGCGATTGAACCTGCCGGCTTTGGCCGTCACCGGACCTGTCACCAGTGCTGGATACTGACCGTTTTCACCGCCCCGGGCTTCCTCGTTTTTTCAAATTCCGGGGAACTCCGTTTTCCAGAATTCCCCGATTTCTGGTAGTCTGACCACGGCAGAGTCGGGGTCTGTGCGTGGCCACGGGTGCGATTCTCTGAATTCTGTTTTTCAAGGAACTCTACAACATGTGGACTCGAATCGCGGGGACAGCCTCGCTGGCACTTGCCGCTGCAGTTTCCCTCGCTGCGCCGTCGTACGCCGATGAAGCCGATCAGACTCTGACAATTGGTTCAAAGGCTCCTGAAATCAGTGTCGAGCACTGGGTCAGCGACGGTAACGGCGCCTTCAAGCCCGTGACAAAATTTGCTGCCGGTAAGGTTTACATTGTCGAATTCTGGGCAACCTGGTGTGGCCCCTGCATTGCCAGCATGCCACACCTCGTGGAAGTCCAGAAAAAGTACGCCGAACGTGGTGTGCAGATTGTCAGCATCAGCGACGAGGACCTCGAAACGGTTCAGGGGTTCCTGAAACGCCCCGTCCGTGGTGCCTTGCCGGCCGAAGGCACAAATCAGCCTCCCACCTACGCCCAACTGACCAGCGCCTACTGCCTGACCACAGACCCGGACCGCTCAGTCTACACCGCCTACATGGAAGCAGCCGGCCAGAACGGAATCCCAACCTGCTTTATCGTGGGCAAGACCGGACTGGTTGAATGGATCGGCCATCCCATGCAGATGGACGACACGCTGGAGCAGGTGGTCACCGACAAGTGGGACCGCGCTGCTTTCCTTGAAACATTCCGCAAGGAACAGGAACGTGGATTGCTTCAGGCCAAGCTGGGTCCCCTGATGCAGCGCGGCAGAATTGCTGAAGCGCTGGCCCTTGTCGCCGAGGCCAAAAAGAGCAATGCCGAAGACAAGGAATATGTTGCCATGCTGGACCAGATGAGTTTCAGCATTCAGGTCAACGGTGCCATTCAGAAGGCACAGGGTGACAAAACTGATGAGGGCTTTGCAGAACTGGCAAAGCTGACAGAAACCTGCCCTCCCGAACTGAAGGGTCGCCTTCAGGGACTCCAGCTGCAGTTGATGATCGTGAAGGGGCGTGAAGAGCAGGCAGCAGCCCTGGTCGGCGCCGTGGCAGAAGATAAAAAGTCTGATGCCAATGACCTGAATGAGATTGCGTGGACCGTCTTCCAGATGGCCAGCAACCCTCAGGCGAAAGTTCCCAAATCCGTCACGGCAGCAGCCATCGCGGCTGCCGAAAAAGCAGTCTCAATGGAACCCAAAAACGGCATGGTCATTGACACACTGTCGCACCTGGTGCATCTCAACGGTGATCTTGACCGAGCCATTGAACTGCAGACGCAGGCTGTTGCAAACCTCGGCGATGATGTACCACCGCAGAATGCCGAGCAGATCCGTCAGTTCCTTGACGAACTGAAAAAGGAAAAGTCCGGGAAGTGATTTCCATGGACGTTGCTGACTTGCCTGGCCAGCACCCGCAGGGTGCTGGCCTTTTCATTGAAATACCATCAACAACTCACAGAGATCTGCCAATATGACTTCGCACGTTCGTTATGGAATCATCGGTGTCGGAGCTGTTTCCGACTTTCACCATGTCCCGGGTATTCGGCTGGATAAGCGATCCAGTCTGACCGCCATCTGCGACCCCAACGAAGCCCTGCTCACGCAGCGTCAGTCAGAATGGGGGCCGGTCAAGGCCTATACCGATTACCGGCAACTGGCTGCCGATCCGGATGTCGATGCCGTCATCATCGCAACTCCGAACTTCGTGCATCGTGAACAGGCCATCGAGTGTGCCCGAAACGGCAAGCACATCATGTGCGAAAAACCGCTGGGACTGAATTTTCAGGAGTCTGCCGAAATGTATCGCGCAGCTCGGGATGCCGGCGTTCGCCACATGACCGCCTTCACCTACCGATTTGCTCCTTCCATGCGTTATGTAAGACACCTCGTCACCAGCGGATTGCTGGGAACTCCACGACACTTCCGCAGTCAGCGATTTCTCGACCTGCCCGAAACCAGCTGGGGCTGGCGACAGATCAGGAAGCTGGCAGGGGCAGGTGACCTGTTTGATATGACCATCCACCGGATTGACTTCGCCCAGGACCTGCTGGGACCGATTCGCACCATCTGTGGGGCCGTAGCACAGTTCGCTCCACGTGACCGCACCGCAGATGGACGCCCCTGCCCGCCCTCTGAAGTGGATGACTGGTCCAGCCTGATTGGCTTCTTCGAAAACGGTGCAGTGGGAGTGTGGGAAGGCAGTACCCTGATGAAGGGTCACAACAATGGTGGCGTCGGATACGAATGGGCGGAAGTCAACTGCAGCGAAGGCTCTGCCGCCTATCAGTTGACTGATCCGAACAACATCATTCTGGCCCGCAACGGACGTGATCTTGAAAAGCTGCCAGTGCCTGAAGAATTCCTGAAGGCTCCCGGCAGCCCGCGCGATCCGTCACAGGGCAAGCCCAGCACAGTCTTCCGGTACGACCTCGTCTATGAACTGACCTCCGCCATTATCGAAGGTCGCGATGCGGTTCCCGGATTTCACGACGGTGCACTGGCACAGGCTGTCGCTGATTCCGTGCTTGTCTCATTCGATGAACGACGCTGGGTTGACATTCAGGCTGATCTGGGCTGAAAACTGCACGCCGGAGAAAACAGAAGACGCGTGTCGACACAGTCGATACGCGTCTCACCTTTTCGGCTCTGCACCCTGCCTCGACAGTCTTACGGCTTCGCTGGATTGAACCAGATGTTGCGGTAACGCACCTGATTGCCGTGATCCTGCAGGTACAGCGGACCAGCATCAGGGCCTTCCGGAACAGGGGCCGCCGTTGTCGCATGCGTCAGCTTAACCTGCTCGTGTATCACCACACCGTTATGACGAACCGTGATCAGCCCGTCGGTTTTCTTCTTTCCATCGGTCCCGAATTCCGCTGCCTGAAACTGCACGTCATACGTCTGCCATGTCAGTGGCGGAAAACACATATTCAGCAGGGGTTTGCTGATCGAGTAAATTCCGCCGCATTCATTCTGCTCACCGGTCAGCCCGAAGGAATCCAGCACCTGCACTTCGTAACGCCCCTGCAGGTATACCCCGCTGTTGCCTCGCCCCTGACCACGAGCATTCGGCATCCACGGCAGCAGAAATTCGACATGCAGTTCACCGGAACCCAGCTTTTTGCGACTGGTGCAGCCCTGCATCAGCAATTTGTCGTCTGACAGTTTCCCGCCTTCAAATTCGTCGGCAGATGTTCCATCAAACAGCACAAGTGCGCCCTCCGGTGGCTTGCGGCCAAGGGTTGGAGACGTCCGCTGCACTCGTGTCAGCTCGGCAACTCGCACATTTTCATTGTTGTAAACGCTGACGCTGCCCGCGCGAATCTCACCGCGGCCAGTGTCCGCCTTCAGCACCACAGCATCACCCTCGCGCTCACCAGCACCCCGCAGTGGCGATTCCCCGTTCCAGCCAGCTCCGGGAAGCCCGCCAATCCACGCCACCCACGCGAACTTCCCCTGCCCCTCAGCAATTACCTGCAGCCCTAACTGCACCTCTGTGTCATTCGAACGGATCTTGCCGGTATATTCGCCCTGAAACCCATAATCAGCACCAGCCCTGTCGGCCTGCAGTGCCGTAAAACCGGGTGCCTTCTCATCGGCAGTTGCTGACACCGCGACAGCTCCACCAAACAACAACACGCTCGCCAGAACAATTCTTTTCATTGCCTCAGTTTCCTTTGAAATGCTCACTGCCCTGCCCGACTTGCTGATTCACCCTCGACTGCCATCAGCAGATCGGCACCATGCCGGTACACCAGTTGACGCCCCTCAGCCAGGACCGCCAGAAAATGATCTTCCAGTGGTTCCAGTGTGACTCGCCGGAGGACCTGATTCAAGCGAACCAGCAGGCGATCGTCATCGGCGTAGTCATACATGACTCGCGCCTCAAGAAATCGACGAATAAAAGGCGCCAGCAGTTCGGTCTGTCGCGGAGACAGCAGATTGACCGCCGACTGGATCTGCTGCGGACAAACAGTTTCCAGCGCCGCATACCATTGATCAAGAATGCCGGGATGCCGGACCGAGATGTACCAGTCCAGCAGCAACTCCACAACAATGTGCCCCAGAAATGCCGGTCGGTGATCGAAGCGATCGGGCATCAATTGGCGAAATCCGGCAGACAACGCCGACTCCAGCTTCTGGAACACAGCACTGCTGTGAAACAGATCGTCATCCGCAAGATGCTGCAGCGTTCCCTCTGCAATACTCCGAACTGCCCCGTCCAGCTGATCAAGTTGCGGACGAATGCGACGGCTGCGCATACGCACACTGCGATCCACAACACTCAGCCAGTCCGGCACAGCCGTCCCGGCCAGCATCAGTGGCGAGTCCAGAAAGCGGTAACCATGCGCAAGATAGTTCATGAAGGTATTACAGCCTGTTTTTACGACGCCGTGAAGTCGCCCGACGAAATCGAATCCCCTCAAACCAAAATCCCGCCCACAAACTACGCCAGTCGCTCCCAATTGAGTATTATCACAGACTGAAGACTTTCCTCATTTTTCCCGCTGCGATTTTCCGCGAAGTAATTCCATGGCCAGCCAACCGAAGATTCGAACTGCCCTCTGCCAGATGACCTGTGTGCCCGAGCCGGACATCAATCTGCAGCGTTCCATCGACAGAATCCGGGATGCCGCCATGGCAGGAGCGCAGGTCGTCTGCCTGCAGGAAGTCTTCAATACCCAATACCCCTGCCAGGCCGAAGAACACGAGCGGTTTGAGCTGGCCGAACCAATTCCTGGCCCCACCACTGCAGCCCTGCAGAAAATCGCCAAAGAACACCAGATTGTCATTGTCGTACCACTGTTCGAACGTCGCACACACGGTCTGTACCATAACTCCGCCGTTGTCATCGATGCCGACGGAAGTATCGCCGGACTGTACCGCAAAATGCACATTCCCGATGACCCGCTGTATCTTGAAAAATTCTACTTCACTCCCGGCGATCTCGGTTTCCTCGCGTTCCCCACACGCTACGCCCGCATTGGCGTCTGCATCTGCTGGGACCAGTGGTACCCCGAAGCGGCCCGCCTGACAGCGATGCAGGGCGCTGAACTGCTGTTCTACCCCACCGCTATTGGCTGGATTCCGGGCGAGCGAGACGTCTACGGAGCCAGCCAGTATTCCGCATGGCAGACCATGATGCGCAGCCACGCCATCGCCAACGGACTCTTTGTCGGAGCTCCCAATCGAGTCGGCCCGGAAGGACAGATTCAGTTCTGGGGAGGCAGTTTTATGGCTGACCCCTACGGAAATGTGCTCGCACAGGCAGATCACGAAACAGAAGCCACACTGCACGTCCAATGTGATCTCAGCCTGATCAACACCGCTCGCACACACTGGCCCTTCTTCCGCGATCGTCGCGTCGACGCTTTCGCTGATCTGCAGAAACGCTGGTGCGAACGCTGATCGGTCAAACGGAATTCACATGAACTCATCGCAGACGACTGGCCGGCGTTGAACGGAAAATACGCACCAGCAGCAACAGCAGACAGTACAGAACAAATGCCCCCAGAATCAGCCCCACAAATGTGGGCCAGTGCCCAAAAATGATCCGCAACCCCTGCTGCTCCCAGATCGCCTGCCACGCAAACAGGACTACCACTGCCCCGGCTGCCAGACAGGGACCAAATGCCATAAAACCTCGCCCCGTCACAACGAAGACCAACAGCCCCAGAACAATCCCCACAATGGGTGATACTGCCAGCACACACAACACAGGTTGCCAGCCCATGAAGGCACCAATCATGGCCATCAGTGTGACATCGCCAAAGCCAATCGCCGGAAAGCCCAGAATCCCGTTCGCGGCAATCCGGCCCAGCCAGACCAGACCAGCGCCCACCACCAAACCGGACACACTCCACACCAAACCATGCAGATGCTGATGATCCTTCATCCATTGGGGCAGGTATGGCCCATAAACCTGCACCAATTCATCACTCCAATCCACCCAGACATGGATCATCTGCAGATCACCGCTGAAAACAGCCAGCACCACCGCGGCCGCAGACCCCGTCAGCACAATCTGATCAGGAATCACATAGTCGATCAGGTCTGAAACGACCGCCGTCACAAGCAAAAACAAAAATAACAGATGAAAAGGCAGACGGGCCTGCCAGACAGGCAGCGAGGGCCGGACCTCCGAAACGGTCTGACAACCCCGCTCCAACCCCCACGCAAAAGCCAGGAATAATACTCCCGTACAAAACGCGGCCAGCCACGGAAACCTCGACAAGCGCTTTCCACACGCCCCACAATTCGCTCCAATCGAAAACATCACGCCACGCCAATTTGTCCGCCCCCCGCAACCCGGACACCACCTGATGCCCACGGGCCGAGCCTCTTCAGCGACCCCCGCGGCCCAGAACACGGCAACCCACCCGGCAAACACACCCAAAAGAAAAATGCTCATCAGCCACATGAACTGAGAATCCCCATTACTTGCAAATCGCCCGTTTTTTAGGCAACCAGCCGAGGCACATGCATTTTCCGCGTGCACAACCCGAGTAATTTCATGATTTTCCGAAACGAAAAAACATCGTTTCGCTCACAAATTCAGCAACCAACATTTCCCATCCATTAGTCGGCATGAGTTTTGCTGCACAGATTACGCCGGTTGTAGGTGGTTTCCATGCTCAAACTGTCCTTCCAGCCCGCCTCGATCCGAAAATCAAGGCAGTGCTGTGATACAGTAGCGACACCGAAAACAGCCTACGATCGTGATGCCGGGACTGAGGAGCACCCTCAGACATTAATACTGTTGCGGGACTGTAACCAATCGACAGGGGTTAGGGCAGAGACATGAAGAAACTTGAGGCTGTCATCCGTCACTACAAGCTGGAAGATGTCAAGACGAAGCTGACCAGCATCGGCGTCCAGGGCATGACCGTGTCCGAAGTGCGTGGTTTTGGTCGTCAGCGCGGACACAAGGAAACCTATCGTGGTGCGGAGTACACTGTTGACTTCATGCCAAAAGTAAAGATGGAAGTTGTAGTCAACGACAACGAAGTCGATGCCGCAATTGCCGCCATCTGCGAAGCTGCTCGCACCGGACAGATCGGCGACGGCAAAATCTTCATCTCCAGTCTGGAGGGTGTTGTGCGTATTCGTACCGGAGAAACCGGTACGGATGCCATCTGACTGGTGCTGTCATCCACCTGTGCATGCAGATCGTGGTCCCCGGTTTCCGGCGAGAAGCCATCCGGGGCATCATGGTCGTTGCCGCTTTTCCGGCCTGTCGTCCTCCTGTATGCTGCCGTTCCAGAACCGGCAACATCCTGACTTGGACAAGGCCAGCATGAATCGTTCGTACACGCTGCAGAAACTGATTGCACTCACCATCCTGGTTCTGTTGCCTGCCTCCCTCGCGTCGGCTCAGGACGCAGGGCAGCAGATCCGTGCCGCTGTTGATATCGCAACCCCCTCCGTCGTGCGAATTCGAGTCATCGGGGGCGAGCAGACAGTCGATGGAAATACCGTGAGCTCGCTGACCACGTCCGGCATCGTGGTGACCCAGTCAGGCCGAATCCTGTCCAGCAGCTTCGCATTCCAGGGCCAGGCTGCTGCAATCAGCGTGGAAACCCCGTCCGGCGAACGTCGGGCCGCGAAACTGGTCGCTGTCGATCACGTCCGCCGACTGGTACTGCTGCAGGCAGAAGGCACTGATTGGCAACCGCCGGCCACGGTTCCGCGCTCACAGATTCAGGTGGGCCAGCACGCGATCGCCCTCGGACGCTTTTATGACTCCAAACAACCCTCGGTATCCTCCGGGATCATCAGCGCCCTGAATCGCATTCACGGACGCGCTCTGCAGACGGACGCCAAAATCTCACCGGTAAACTACGGCGGCGCCCTCGTTGATCTCAGCGGTGCTGTCCTTGGAATCCTTGTCCCACTGTCCCCCCGTGGTCGCGGAAACCCATCAGCCGGTATCGAGTGGTATGATTCCGGAATCGGCTTTGCCATCCCGATGAGTGACGCGATACTCATCGCCGAACGACTGCAGACCGGAAAGGACCTTCAGCCCGGACTTGCAGGACTGCAGCTGACAGCGCCGGGCCCGTTTTCTGACAGAGTTTCCATTCGTCGCGTCCAGCCAAAGTCTCCGGCAGACAAAGCCGGCATTCGTCCGGGTGACAGACTGCTTCAGGCCGGTGACCGGCCAATTACGCGACTCAGCAGCCTCGAAGAAGTGCTCGCTGCAAAATATGCCGGCGAAGTCGTGGAACTGACTCTGCAACGGGATGGCCAACCACTGCAGGTTGCCCTCGAACTTGTTGATCGAATTCCCGCCGGTGAAGCCGGTTATGCCGGTGTGATCCTGCCCGCTGTTGCCACACCTGAAAAACGCGACGGTCAGGCAGGTCCGGACCTCCAGCAAATGCTCAAACCACAATCCACCCCCGACACCCCTGTGCTGGTGCAGACAATTCCCGGCTCGCCGGCAGCCCTGGCAGGACTGCCCGCTGCTGCGGAACTGGTTGCCATTAATGAGAGGCCGCTGAAGGGCCTGAGATCGTTTCTCAGCCCCGATCTCCGGTTGCAGTCAGACACCGAAATCTCGCTCAGTTGGCGAAACCTGCAGAACAATGAAGTGCAGACTCTGAAAATGACCGCCGGACCACTCCCCCAGGAAGTCCCCGATGTCGACCCTCAGATTCTGACGGAAAATAAAGCTCAGACTGCACAGAATGCCGCAAACACACCCTCGCGCGAAGAAGTCCCCATCGAGGGATTGGGCAGTTGCACTGTGATTCTTCCCGCCCCGACGACAGGACGTCGCCCCGCCCCCCTCGTTCTGCTGTCAGCAGGTGCGGAATCCGAGGCCGAAATTCTGCAACGCTGGGGTTCGCTGCTTGCATCATATCAACTGATGCTGCTGATCCCCCGCACCTCCGGCCGAACTCCACTCACCGCCGATGACGCCCCTCTGGTCCTCGCCAGCCTGCAACTGGTCGCCTCGAAATACTCCGCAGACCGCTCCGCACTTGTAGTCATCGCCGCAGCTCCACAGACAGAACTGGCATGGCAGTTTGCCTCCGGAAACTCTCAGGTCTCGGCCGATCTGGTCCTGCAGTCCGGCTGGATTTCTGAATTCCTGCTCCAGGAAGTCAGTGGCTCAGGACGCTCCGTGATGCTGCTGGATCGTCCCGAAAAAACAGAAAACAAACTGCTCCTTGAACGCAGTCGCACCGCTCTGCAGAACGCCGGATTCTGGGTGCCAATGTCCGATACAGCACAACCCGCGGAACTCCGGATTGCCAAATGGTCTGTCCTCCTCAGAGCCTGGTAGACGACTATTGCTCACTCCGCTGATCCACCAGTTCAAACACCGCCTCGAAACCATCCGCACTGCGCCACCGCTCCCGCAGCAAGGGCTGCTTCCGGGCCTGTCTGCCGGATTCCGCGTCGGTTACCACAATCCAGAACACTCGGCCCGACTGCAGACGTCGAATCGCCGACGAATCCAGTCCCCCACCCCGCAGCTCCCGCTGCAACTGGAAATGCGATGCTGGAAAAAAACCCGAGTATCCGTTGACGATGTTCAGCCCCGTCACCGCAGAGTCAATCATCCACCTGACCGTTGCCTGAAAATCATCCGGCGCGTGCCCCTGCACATAAGGCAGAATCAGCACTCCCTCACCCGCCACCACCTGGCTCTGCAGAAATTCTGCCCAGCCCTGCCGAGCACTCAGACGCTGGACTTCCACGTGGCCCGGAATAACGTACCACGATTCAAATGCCACCATCAGACCCAGACTCACTGCGACCACACGCTGAATCCGGAAGGAGCTGCCGACGCACCGGGAAAAACAACCCTGCAATCGATCCAGACCAATCCCTGCCAGAAGAATAATTGCTCCCTGAACAAAGAACGCAAATCTGAACGCACTTCGGACCTGCACCAGGCCCGGCAGCCAGTCACACAGAACAGACCAGATCTTCCACGACCCCAGTTGCAGATTCACACCCAGAGACAGCAGCGCCGCAGCCAGCGCCAGCAAACTCAGACTCAGGACCAGTCGCCGCATCAAAGGCAAATCCGTACTGACAAACACGAGGATCACTGCAGCGATCGCCAGCACCGTTCGCAGCCAGCCGACTCCCAGATTCCATGGCCGGCCCGCACGCTGTGACGGCACCGACAACAGGGATTGCTCCGGGGCCCGCAGGTAGTCTGCAGGAACAGCCGACAGGACGGCGACCGTCTCCTCACGTCGCTCAAATCCCCGTTCCTGCAGCACCTGCTGCACCGGCCAAAGCAGCAGCGCCACAGGTGGCAACGCCAGCAATGCAACTCCACACACCAGACTCAGCCACCGCGAAAGGAACCGCCACGATACCAGTACCCATCCAGCAATCATCAGCAGCAGACCAAAGCACAGCGTATGATGCACACACGTTGCTGGCAGACAAACCGCCGCCAGCGCAGTCTCAAAGACCAGCCTCACACAATGACCGGTACCCGCCCCACGATCTGCTGCCACGGTCGCAACACGCAACAGCGTCGACAGCAGCCAGAACGATGGCCACAGACAGGTCAACTGCAGCACTTCCAGCTGCGTCAGCAGCAGGGGATGCAGCGTCATGGCACAGCCGGCCGCAGCAGCAGACCAGAAACCACAGCCACAGCCTCTCAGCAGCCAGCAGGCAGTCACGCCATTCAGAAACAGATTGCCCGCCAGCCAGCAGTTGTATGCCAGCGCCACAGAGCCGGAAATCCTGACCAGTGGCTGCAGACAGGCCGTCAGCGGCATCGGCTCGCTGAAGGCAAAACACCACCTCTCCGGAAAAAAAATTGGCGCATCCCACCACCCCTGAAATCCCCGCTCAATACTCGTGGCATTCCACAGAATCGTCCACGCATTGAACAATGGCACAGTCGCCGAACCACCGCGCGTGACAGGAATACGATCCAGCGGCGCAGTCACAACCGACAGCAGCGGCAGCAGCGACAGTACACCCAGTACGCTCAGCAGCAGCAGTTCGCGATACACAGCCCGGCCATTACGCGCGGCTGTCAATGATTGAGTCAGAGTCAAGGGCAGGCACACCGTTGGGGTTCAGTCATCATCGTCGTCATCCTCATCTTCGCTGGCGGGTGGCTCCGGCAGCAGTGGCATCCCGAAGAATCCTTCAACCGCCTCTGCCGCCTGACACAGTCGCCCGAAGACCAGAGTATGCAACTGCATGAATCGATCAGCCAGTTCGTCTGAGGCCTCATACATGGCCCCGGGATCATCCTCGTCCGGCTGCGACTCCACCAGAAAATCCGCCACCGAAATCTGCTTGCGAGCATGATCAAACGGATATGGGATGTCCGCAAAGGCCTTCTGAATTCCCTGCAGCTGCCGAAACATGCTGCCGATGAATCGCTTGATCTGCTGGACCAGCTTTTCGTTATTCTCAGAGGATTCAAGCTGGTGAATCAAACGCCCAAGCGCCAGTTTTGTGTCCCGCAGAATCAGCAACGGTTCTATCCAGTCATTGATCAGTCGAAACACATTCAGCAGCTTTCCAATCTCATCACCGGAAAAACGAGCCTCCTGCAGGACACCCGTCAGTTCAGGTGACTGCGCCAGCCGCAACGCTGAATACAGCCGCGCTGCCGCTGCCTGCTCAAACGACAGTACTTTCGGCAGCACCTTCGACTGCTGATCCTCGGCCGCCGTCTTCAGAACTGCAACCTCCTCCTCCGTCGTCATCGGTACGGAAAACTCATCCTTCGGAATTCGAATCCCTGTTCGCAGCAGAAGTTCAGCAATCCGAACTTCAATCAGCCGCGTATCGCATTCATCAAACAAGCTCCAGGCCTCACGAAATGTCTCTACCTTCGCAACCATCGACTCACGTGATTTTCTCAGACGATCCAGTACCACGGCGGCATTCGTGACCGGTTTCTGAGCCTCCTCAGGTCCCTGGAATGGCCGGTACAGCGTCAGCTGCCCCTGAAAAAACCGATGCAGCGCCTTCCACGTCTCCTGCTTTTCCCTGAGATGCGCAGCCATCCTGCCAACCGGATGAATCTGCGATTTTTTCAGCTCAGCCCCCAGCATCTCCCGATAAAAATCCCACGTCACAGCCTTCGACAACTCTTCAAACCTGCGAAACAGATGCGTTGCCGGCCACTCCAGCTGAAAGATCCCCTCCGTCTTCTCGGCCGCCGCACTGGCAATCCGCTCACGATCGCAGGGGTGAGTATCGAAAACCGAAGTCTTCGACTCAATAATCTCCTCATCAATCGCTCGCTGACCACGCTCCAGCATCTGCTCAGAATTCAGCAGAATCAGCGACGGAAAATTGTCCACCAGTCGCTCTTCCTGATACAGCAGGCTGAGATCCGACATGGCACCGTTCCACGAAATCCCCAGCACATGCAGCTGCCTCGCTGTGCGGGCAAATGTCCGCGAACCCGCAAAACGCGCTTCGTAACGATCCGCATCAAACTCCATCTGCCGCATCAGAAATCCGCTGATCATGTTGCCCGCAACCATGAACACCCACAGCAGACGACGCACCAGCCAGACCGTGAATCGCGCGACCAGCAATACCCAGCCAATGCGAAAATCCAGCCGCTGCGACCAGCGTTCCAGCCACTCATCCCATGAATCACGCTCATACACCAGACGCGCAAACCAGTAATTCATCGTTCGAATCAGCCACGAAAGCCGCATTCCGGCTCCCTGTGAAAAATGACCGAACTCGTGAGCCAGCACGCCGCCAAACTGACGCATCGACAATCCGGCAACCAGCGGCATCCCAATCGTCAGAACAAGATCGTTGCCAAAGAAACTGAGCAGACCACGACTGAAACCCGCACTGGCGTTGATCTGACAATCAATATCAATTCGTGAAGGTACAGGCGCATTCACTGCCCGGCAGATACGACCCACAAAATCAAATAGTATCGGCTCATCCGAACGCTTCAGAGTCCTTCTGCCCGTATGCTCAGACTGCCGCGAAAAGAACGGCTTCAGCATAAAGACCAGCAGCAGAAAGCCGGTTATCAGCGGCGCCAAATACACCATCACTCCGAAGACCACAGCCCTGGCAGTGTTTCTGCCTGACAGGCCACTGCTGAACCACGCGATCAGACCCAGGTTCTCAACCGCATGCCGATAAACCAGCACACCCGTCAGGACAATCAGCAGAATGTAGGCCAGAGGCAGCAGCACCATCAGCACTGATACCAGCACTATACCCAGGCGATACAGGCCCGGAATGCGAACCGACGGGATCGCAGTCGCCAGAAAGGACTGCTGTATTCTGCTGCGCAGGACCTCGATGTCATCAGGCGGCAGCGAAACATCACCCGCACCACTGACGGCTGTCCGCTGAGTCACCACAAACGGCTGCTGACAGCGCGGACAACGGACTTTCCGCCCCGCCAATTCGTCCTTCAGATTCAGCCCTGCCCCACAGGCAGGACACGTTTGTCGCATTGCCACATCAGACCTTTTCAGCTATCGCCGGTGTCAACCTCACCACTCCTCGGAGAAATCTCGCAAAACAACGCCAACTTTGCCATACTGCAGCCACCGGAATCTGCCCCGGATTCGCCTGAACTTCGCCACTATGAACAGCCACACCCTCAGCCGATTTGCCCCCAGCCCCACCGGTCGACTGCACTGCGGACACGCCTGCTCCGCTTTCCACGCCCGACAACTGGCTATCGAAACAGGAGGCCACTTCATCCTCCGCATCGAAGACATCGATTTCACTCGCTGTCGGGAAGAATTCACAAACGGCATTTTCGAAGATCTGGCATGGCTGGGATTCCAGTGGCCAACTCCCGTACGCCGCCAGTCGCAGCACCTGCCCGACTACCAGCAGATCGCCAACGGACTGCTGCAGCGAGGTCTCCTGTACCCGTGCTTCTGCACACGACAGGAGATTCAGCGGGAAATCGCCGCGGCCGGAGGTGCCCCACACGGATCAGAAGGCCCCCTCTATCCCGGTACATGCCGACGACTTTCCACAGATGAACGACAGTTCCGCATGCATCGCGGAGACCCCTTCGCCCTCCGACTCAACCTCAGCGCCGCACTCGAATCCATCCGACTGCCACTCGAATGGACCGACCTGATCCGCGGCCCACAGCTGGCCACACCCGAACTCCTCGGCGACGTCATACTTGTTCGGCGCGATATCGGCTGCAGCTATCACCTGTGTGTCGTCCATGACGATGCGCTTCAGGGTATCACTCATGTCTCACGAGGCGTCGATCTGTTCGATGCCACACACCTGCACAGACTGCTGCAGGAACTGCTGCAGCTACCCGTGCCCGTCTATCGCCACCACCCGCTGATACTTGATGCCGACGGCAGAAGACTGGCCAAACGAGACAAAGCCGAAACCATACTCTCCCTCCGCACACAGGGACTGACACCAGCCGATGTCATGAAACGGGCGGGATTCTGAAGTCGTCCTCCCGCGGAATCCGACTGCCATGAGGATCCACCGCACCATCCGCCACACCGGTATCGAGGCGATTCCGCAAACCCTCGCTGGTGTAATGCTCAAGTGTCTCCGCCTGACGGTGAATTCGCCCCGGACCCACGCCCTCAGTCGCCAGATACGACTCCCAGAGGCGGTGCGAACGAACCAGCAGTGACGCCACACGACGCCCGGAATCCGTCAGTCGCCACGCCGGACCCTCCCGAACCAGATTGCCCCGATACTGTTGAATCCAACCCGCCAGAATCAGCAGACGACGACTGCAGAGCAGCTTTTTCGCCAAATACTCAAAACCAGCATCTCCGAATACGCCCGATTGCCCATTCGACACATCGGACCTGCCCGCACCCCCAGGCACCGAACCACGCTCCTCGATCCGATACAGCAGTGCCAGCAGGTCCTCACACAGAATCCTCAATGACAGTCGGACTCGACGCACCCAACCCGTCAGGACACCGGCAGAAGGAGAAAACAGCGCAGCGATCAGAAAACACAATCCCGCGCACAGTGTCATCATGCCGGCAGTGGAAATACTGCGATAGCCCAGCCAGCGAGGCAGCACGATCGCACTGAAATGGCCGGCCACCGCCGAAATCGCCGCAATACCAGCACTCAGCCAGATCATTCGACTGAGCCGAGTCGTCAGCAGCAGCGCTGATGAAGGTGGCACAATAAACATCGCTACCACCAGAATATTGCCCGCCGCTTCAAAACTGGCAACAGCAGTGATCGCCACAACAATCATCAGCAGATAATGCACCAGCCGCGCACTATATCCCCCCGTCGTCGCCAGTCCGGGATCAAATGAACTGATCAGCAACTCCTTGAAAAACAGAACCACAAACAACAGGTTCAGCAGCAGTACCCCGGCCAGCGTCAATGCCACGCGAGGAATCTCTGTGCCGACAATACGGACCGTCTGCAGTGGACTGTCCTCCAGAGCCCCGTACAGCACACACCCCGGATCCAGATCCACGGCATCCGCCGCCTGCACGATCAGCACCAGGCCCGCAGCAAACAGCGTCGTGAACACAACACCCGTCGATGCCCCCTCATCCACTGACCCGATGTCCCGTATCAGTTCCGTCAATACTGCTGTCAGCAGCCCAGCCACCACCGCTCCGACAAACAGCACCGCACCCGTACGACTGTGAGTCAGCAGAAACGCCGCAGCAATCCCCGGCAGCACTGCGTGACTCACTGCATCACCAAGCAGACTCGTTCGCCGCAGTACCAGGAAATTGCCCGGCAATGACGCCGCAACAGCACACAGAATCCCCGTCAGCAGAATCACCCCGTCATACTGCCACGTCCAGTCCAGCACATCTGTCATGACTGATGACCCTCCGGTGAAGCCACAGACCCCACCTGCGACTGGAAACCGCCCATCTCATGCGGACTTGCCGGAATCTCACCACTCCGCTGCCGCTGCAGCAGCAACTGCTCCAGACGCGCTATCAGCTCCGGTTCCAGCACATGCTCTATCGCATCCGCCTCCCGGTCCACCCGTGACGCCGCAACATCTGCATGAGTAATGAGATACAGTTCCCACAACCGATGATGATGCACCAGTCGCTCCGCCTCCATCACACCCCGACGCGTCAGCTCAATCGCCCCCTCTGAATTCAACCACACCAGCCCCTCCGCTGACGCCCGACGGATCTGAGCCCGCAGCCGGCTAATACTCCACGATCGCAGACTCAGCAGTTCCTCAAAACCGGCAGCCCGACGTTCCACCACCGCACCCGAAAACTCCACCGCCGACTCCCGCAACTCCCAGATTCCACGCAGCAGATGCTCTCGATCAATCGCCGCTGACAGTTCACGCCTCCGCAGCGAACGCACCAGCACCCCACGCTCACGCCCCAGCAGCAAACTCAGAAAAAACAACAGACTGCACGTCAGAACAATCACCGCACCCGACGGCAAATCCGCAAACACAGCACTCAGCATCGCTCCCAAAAAACCCGACAGACCGCCAATCAGCCCGGAAATCAGCAGCATCACCCACAACCGATTCGTCCAGAATCTTGCCGCCGCCGCCGGAATCACCAGCAACGCAATCATCAGTATCAAACCCACTGCCTGCAGACCAATCATCGTGATCAACACCACCAGAAACATCACCAATAGATCCAGCAGCGGGATCGAATACCCCTGAGCCGCCGCATAACCCTCATCAAAACACAACAGCGTCAGTGATCGAAAATTGCAGGCAATCAACAGGGCTGCCAATGCCGCCGTCACGGCAATCAGACGAGCATCATCGGCCGTCATCGAAGCAGCCTGCCCGAATATATAACGATCCAGACCCGCTGCACGACCAGCCGAAGACTGCTGCACCACCGTCAGCAATGCCACACCCGCTCCAAAAAACACACTCAGTACAATCCCCAGAGCAGCGTCCTCCTTCAGACGCGGCAGACTGCGAATAAAAAGAATCGCCAATGCCCCCGCCGTACCACTGACAGCAGCACCCGCCAGCAGCACCAGACGATTGCCACCGTCATACCCCGCCAGAGGCGCCAGCAGAAATGCCAGACCAACTCCCGGCAGCGTCGCATGACTCAATGCATCACCCACCAGCGCACGCCGACGCAACAGCGTGAAACAACCCACCAGACCGGACGCCAGACCCAGCAGCATCGCACCCAGGACCACAACCCGAGTATTATAATGCTCAAACAACAGCAGACTGCTGAGGCGATCACGAAAACTGCCAGCCACGCCCGGCGCCAGAGGCCGGAAATCGGCCACCACAGACACCAGAAAATCCGCCACCTGCCAGAAGCCACTCACAGCCGCTGCTCCCGACGCCGCAATGCCTCCGTTGCCTCCTCCAGCAGCGTCAGACGACCACCATACGTACGCTCCAGATTCTCCCGAGTAAACACCTCATGCGTCGGACCCTCCGCCACCACACGCATGTTCAGCAGAACCACAGAATCAAAATAATCCGGAACCGTGTGCAGGTCATGATGGATCACAACCGCCGTCCGACCCGCAGCACGCATCGATCGCAGAATTCCCACAATCGCCTGCTCCGTCGCCGCATCCACCGCCGCAAACGGTTCGTCCATCAGGTACAAATCCGCTTCCTGAACCAGCGCTCGAGCCAGAAAAGTGCGCTGCTGCTGACCTCCCGACAACTGACTGATCTGACGGTCCGCCAGTTCCCCAATCCCCACCTGCTCCAGCGCTCGACGAGCCGCCTCACGATGGACACGACGAACACGACCAAACCAGCCAATCCTGCCATACAAACCCATCGTCACCACATCCAGTACACTCACCGGAAAATCCCAGTCCACTGACTCCCGCTGCGGCACATACCCCACACGCTGACGAGACTCCCGCCACGGACGCCCAAAAATCTCCACTCGACCAGACGCCTTCGGCACCAGATCCATCACCGCCTTCAACAACGTACTCTTTCCCGCACCGTTCGGCCCCACAATCCCCACCAGACGCCCCGGTGACACTTCAAACTCAACATCCCAGATCACCGGCCTGCGATGCCACGCAACCGTCAGATCCTGAATCGATAACGGCAATGTCTGATCACTCACGAATTGCCTCCTGAACTTTCTGCCACGTCGCAAATCCGCCCTCGGGCACCCGACCACCCAGGGCCCGAGTCACAGTTGTCAGGTTGTGCTCCAGCATCCCCGCATACGTCCCCGCCGATGTGCCTGACTCACCCATCGCATCAGAAAACAACTCTCCACCCAACACCACCTGCCACCCCCGCGATCCCGCTCCCTCAATCAACGCCTGCATGTTCTTCTGCGATACACTGGTCTCCGAAAACACCGCTGAAACTCCCCGACTCACCAGCAGATCCACCAACTCATTCACTCGCAGCAGACCAGCCTCCGACTCCGTCGATATCCCCTGCACACCCAGCACCTCCACTCCATACGCCCTGCCGAAATAACGAAACGCATCGTGCGATGTCACCAGCACCCGACGCTCCTCCGGCACCGACTGCAGACACGCAACACCAAACTCATGCAGCGCGGACAACTCCGCCAAAAAAGCAGCTCCACGCGCGGCAAACTCCCCCGCATACTCAGGCTGACCTTCAGATAACGCCGTCACAATCGCGGGTACACTGCGAGACCACAGGGAGGCATCCATCCACACGTGAGGATCCGGGTGACCACCAGACCCCTCCTCGTCAATCAGCAACATCCCCGGCGGAATCGAAGATCCCAGAACCAACACCCTCTGACGCTCAGACAGACGACTGATCGTCTCCTCCATCCGCCCCTCAAGCAGCAAACCCACACTCACTATCAAATCTCCCGACATCAAATCACGTATGTCATCGCGAGTCGGCTTGTACAGATGCGGATCCACTCCACTCCCCATCAACTGCTGCACCTCCACTCGGCCACCACCCACACGACGCACCAGATCCGCTGCCATCCCAACCGTGGCCACCACCCGATACAATCTGCCACCACCCTCCGCCCCGCCAGCACCCGCCCCGGTACCGCTGCCGGAAGAACCCGAGTTTCCGCAACCAGCCAGCGCCAACAATGCCAGCGCCGGCAGCAATACCAGCCTGATCAGCCGACATACACCCATCGCTCACTCCCCCCACCCTCACACCCACACTCACTCACAACCTCAACCGTAACCCACATCGCAGATCCTCGCCCAATACCGACAGCCAGATCCCGCCACCGCAAACACATCCTCGACCCTGCGAATTGTAGCCTGTGCTACATTTTCTGCCAAGTCACAAATTTCACGGGGCCTGCAGACATGAAAAATCCCGAGGAATTCCGGTGCCGGAACGCCTCGGGACTTTCCCGTTCACGAATCGCAAATCTCGACCGCTGCTGACCCTACGACAAACGACGCTCGCGGATCCAGTCCGTGTGGAACTTTTCACCACGCGGTTTGTCCACACGCTCGTAAGTATGCGCACCAAAGTAGTCGCGCTGAGCCTGCAGCAGATTCGCCGGCAAACGACCACGACGATAACCGTCGTAGTACGTCAGTGCAGCCGAAAAGCCCGGTACCGGCAACCCCAGCTGAATCGCCGTCGAAACCACCCGACGCCAGGCCGGCTGAGCCTTCTCGATCGCCGATCGAAAGAAGTCATCCAGCAGCAGATTTTCCAGAGTCGGATTCTTGTCAAAAGCCTTCTTGATGTCTTCCAGAAACCGCGATCGAATGATGCAGCCACCACGCCACAACAGGGCAATCGGACCGTTCTGCAGCTTCCAGCCGAATTCCTTTGCCGCAGCATCCAACTGCACATACCCCTGAGCATAACTGCATAACTTCGACGCATACAGCGCCTGACGCACGTCACTGACAAACTGACTGCGATCACCCGTAAACGTCGCATCCGGACCCGCCAGAACCGCCTCCGCACGCACCCGAGCATCCTTCTGAGCAGACAGGCAGCGAGCAAACACGGCTTCCGTAATCAGCGTCGTCGGCACTCCCAGATCAAGAGCGTGCTGGCTCATCCACTTGCCAGTACCCTTCTGCCCGGCCGTATCCAGAATCAGATCCACCAGATCCGCTCCGGTCTCTTTGTCCTTCACAGTGAAGATATCCCGAGTAATCTCGATCAGGTAGCTCTCCAGCTCACCCTCGTTCCACTCGCGAAACACTTCGTACAACTCAGCATTCGACAGCCCCACGCCATACTTCAGAATGTAATAGGCTTCGCAGATCAACTGCATGTCGCCGTACTCAATTCCGTTGTGCACCATCTTCACATAATGCCCGGCCCCCGCTTCACCCACCCAGTCGCAGCAGGGAATGTCATTGTTCGGCCCCACCTTCGCACTGATCTTCTGAAACACGTCCCTGACAAAAGGCCACGCTTCCGGATGCCCGCCCGGCATGATGCTGGGCCCCTTCAGAGCGCCCTCCTCACCACCGGAAACACCAGTGCCGATGAAACGAAATCCCTCTGCCGCCAACTGCTTGTGACGGCGGTTCGTATCCACATAGTCGGCATTCCCGCCATCTATGATGATGTCACCGGCAGCCAGCAGTGGCTTGAGCTGATCAATCACAGCGTCCACCGGACTGCCGGCTTTCACCATAATCATCACCCGACGCGGAGATGCCAGACTGCTGACAAAGTCCTGCAGCGTGTCATAGCCCTGAATACGATCCGCCGCACCCGGCTCAACCACACCCGCCGGACGACTGCCCAGCCCCTGCAGGAACTCATGAGTCGTTTCGGTGGTGCGATTGTAAACACCAACGGAAAAACCCTTGTTGGCCATGTTCATGACCAGATTCTGACCCATTACGGCCAGACCAATCAGTCCAATATCGTGCTTTGACATCGAGTCTTGCAGCCTCTGGCAAAAAAACCGCGTGAACGATGGGATGAGAACGTCGCCACGCAGAAAACAGAAAGTCCGGTGAATTCACATGCTGGTCAGCAGCAACGGAAGACTCAGCGCTGAACGCGGGCAGACCCGCCCGAAGCGACCGCCTCCACCTCTTTGATCGTCGCCATCGTGGTGTCACCCGGATAGGTTGTCAGCAGGGCCCCGTGAGCCCAGCCCAGATTCAGTGCCGTCTGCGGATCCTTGCCCGCCAACAACCCGTAAATCAGACCCGACGCAAAACCGTCACCACCACCAATCCGGTCGATCACGTCCAGTTCAATCGTCTTCGCCTGATACGTACGCCCCTCCAGCCACAGCACCGCGCTCCACGAATGCCGGTTGGTGGAATGCACCTCACGCAGCGTCGTGGCCACAGCCTTGACGTTCGGCAGTTTGCTGGCAACTTCCTCCATCATGCCGAAAAAGGCACCCGGGTCCAGCTTACTGTGAGACTCCACGTCCTGACCAGTCAGCCCGAGGCCCTTCTGCAGGTCTTCCTCATTGCCCACCAGCACGTCCACATGCTCAACAATCCGGTTCAGTGTTTCCTGAGCTTTGTCCAGACCACCACTGACCTGCCACAGCTTGGCTCGATAATTCAGGTCAAACGACGTCACCGCACCCGCGGCCTTCGCAGCCTTCATGCCCTCGATGATCAGCTCCGGAGTCGTCGGGGAAAGAGCCGCAAAAATGCCGCCACTGTGAAACCAGCGAACACCCCCCGCAAAGATCTCGGACCAGTTGAAGTCGCCGGGCTTCAGCATCCCAGCCGCTTCATTGCTGCGGTTGTAGAAAACAATCGGAGCCCTGACACCATGGCCCTGGTCGCTGTACACAGTCGCCATGTTCGGCCCGCGAACACCGTCGTGCGCAAATCGCTTGTAGAACGGCTGCACACCCATTGCACGCACACGCTCGCTGATCAACTCGCCAATCGGATAGTCAACCATCGCCGTCGCGATACCCGTTTTCAGTCGAAAACAGTCCGCCAGATTCGCCGCACAGTTGAATTCACCACCGCTGACATGAATCGAACACTGGCTGGCCTTGCGAAACGGAATCACTCCCGGATCCAGCCGATGAATCAATGCACCCAGCGAAAGGAAATCCAGAGCTCCGGAAACGGGAATCGTCAGCATGAAATTGATGTCCTGATTGCCTGAGTACAAACAGAGCCGAAAACCATTACTGCACCCTGTAATCGACAGAGACGCAACCGTATCCTAAACTTGCATTCCGCGGAATTCAAAACATCCGACAACCAGGGCAGAACTGGCCAAAAGTCGAGAAATGCGGCGGTTTGAGACACCCGCAGCTTCAGCCAGCCAGTGCCTACGCCTTTCCGGATACCTCCGCTCGACCGCCCAATCCCCCACGCAGCCGACTTCGCACCGCCGCCAGAATCCGAGCTGCCTGGACCCGCGCATCCATCACCAGACTGAAACCCGCCGGAATCAGAATCAGCGTAAAGACCGTGGAAACCACCATCCCACCCAAAACCACAGCCCCCAGGCCCTGATACAGCTCGCTGCCAGCGCCCACGCTCCAGACCCACGCTCCATCGGCATAAATCGGCAACGGTACCACCAGCGGCAGCATCCCCAGAACCGTGGATAATGTGCTCATCACAATCGGACGCATGCGAGTCCTCACGGTCTCACAGACCGCCTCCACCGGAGGCATCCCCTCCTCACGCATGTAATTCAACGCCTGATGCACAATCAGAATCGCGTTGTTCGCCACCGTCCCGATCAGAATCACAAATCCCAGCATCGTCAGCATATCCAACGGCTGCATCTGAAAAATATTCATCACCCGCAGCCCGCCCAGTCCACCCACCAGAGCCAGTGCCACACTGATCATCACCACCAGCGGATACACAAACGACTCAAATAATGCCGCCATCAGAAGATAACTCAGCAGCAGCGCCAGCAGCAGATTCCACTTCAGGTCATACCAGGTGTCCGCCAGCTTGTCCGCAGTGCCCGCCAGACGCATCTGATACAAACCACTCTGAAATCGCGGACTCTCCATCAGCACCTTCTGCACCCGCTCATTCATCTTCACCATCGCAGCTTCCAGCGGAATCCCCGGCGCCGGAGTCAGCTGGATCGTGATCGAACGCTGACGCTCAGAATGATTCACCTGCTCCGGACCACGACTGAGCAGCACGTCCGCAACCGCCGACAACCGCACTGTCTGGCCATTCGGCGTTCTGATCGGCAGATTGTCCAGATCATGCGAATGCGCGGCAAAGTCTGCTGCACCGCAGATCACCAGATCAATATTCCGCCCCTCATGCCGGTACTCCCCGGCAAATGCCCCGTCCACCAGAGCATTCACGGCGTAGCCCAGCGATGCCGTCGTCACTCCCAGCTCCGCACACTCCTCCGCACGAGGTACCACATGCAGCTCAGGACTGGACAGATCCAGACCGGGAATCGGACGCAGCTGATTGCCCTCGGTCATCGGAAACGCCGCCATACTCAACCCAAATGCCTTCTGCGCCTCCTGCACCAGTTCCTCAAGATCCGGACCCGTGATCTCCAGATCAATCGAACGGCCGCCCGTCAATCCACTGTCAAACAGACTGGACTGACTGACAATCGGTATCACCCCAGGCTGCGATCCGGCCGCCCGAGCCAGAATCGGAATCAACTCCCCCGCTCGCAGCTCGTCAACAGCCTTCGCACCGAGAAACAGCATGCGACCGCGAGCCACAAAGAAGAAGTCGTTGATCCGCGGACTTCCCGGAACCGCCTCCCCCGTCCAGTAAGGCGCTAACTGACGCTCAATGTTGTCCCCCAGAGAAATCATCTGATCAATGTTATACCCGGGCGGAGGCAACAGGATGGCAATCACCAGATTGCGGTTCCCGTTCGGCAGATACTCCGTGGCCGGCCACAACAGCAGACTCGCCCACACACTGCCCGCACTGAATAACACCACCACCAGCAGTCGCCACAACCAGCTGCCGCGAGCCGACATCAGGCGTTTCATCCCGCCCGCCAGACGCTCGTTCAGCCAGTGACTGATCCGCACCAGACCAAACAATCCCGTCGGACCAAAACTCATGTCATAATCCAGCGACTCCAGCTTCAGCCCACCCAGCAGCCAGACCGATGCCGCCGGAATCACCGTAATACTGACAATCAGCGAAATCCCCACCGAACAGGCAATCGCCAGCGAAATGTCCTTGAACAACTGCCCCGCCTGCCCCTGCACAAAAATCACCGGCACAAACACCACAATCATCGTCAATGTCGCCGCCAGCACCGCACCCCAGACTTCCTGAGTCCCCTGGATCGCCGCCTCTCGAGGAGACTTGCCCATCTGATAGTGCCGAAAAATATTCTCCAGCACCGTGATCGCATTGTCCGCCACCATACCCACCGCAAACGCCATCCCCGCCAGACTGATCACATTGATGCTGCGACCAAACAGCTTCATGAAAATAAACGTCGCGATCACACTGATCGGAATCGACAGACCAATAATCAGCACCGTCCGCAGACTCTTCAGAAACAGCAGCAGAATCACCACCGCCAGCGCTCCGCCCGAATACACGTTGCTTTCCACCAGCGCCGTCGCAGAATCCAGATAGATCGTCTCGTCATAGACCTGCTCCATGTACAGGCCCTTCGTCGCCAGAATCCCCTGATTCAGCTCCTCACACGCAATCCGCAGATTACGGCCGTAAATCCGAGTACACTCGGCAAGCTCCAGCGATGAAATCTCACCATCACGATTCAGATCCAGCTCTGCCCGAGGTGGCCCCATGATCTCCTTGACGTTCGTGTTGGGAGCCTGCTGAGCATTCACTGCCAGCGCATTCAATCCCATCTGACGCACCACGCCGTCAGGCTTCTTGTAAGCCACACCAACCTCTGCCACATCGCGGACTCGCACAGGAGCATTATCGCGAGTCGTGATGATCGTCTCACCCACCTGCTCAGGACTGGTGAACTGCCCCAGAGTACGCACCACATTCCGCTGCTTGCCCTCCGGAATGTCGCCCGCCGAAACGTTCTGATTCTGCGCCGCCAGAGCAATTCGCAGATCGTCAATCGTAATCCCCAGTGCCGCCAGACGCGGAGGATGCACCTCCACTCGGAATTCCTGCTCCTGACCGCCAAACACATTCGCATTCGCGATCCCCGCAATCCGCTCAAACTCCGCCTCAATGTACTCCTCAGCAAACTTCCGCATCAGCGCCGGATTGTTCCGGCCCTCCGTAAACACTCGCAGCACCGGGTACTGCTCCGACAGCAGATTCACCTTCGGCAGACTGATCGGACCAGGCTCCGACATCAGGGCCTCCAGCGGCTGCTTCAGCGCTGGATCCTGAGCAATCAGGTTGCGCAGATCCTCGCGACCTGGAGGAATCGGCTTCAGAATAAACCACGCGATCGCCTTCGTCCCGGAATTCGCAGTCGAGATCACTGGCTCACGAGCATCCGGGGGATAATTCGGCACCTGATTCAGCTTCTCTGCAACTCGCGCTCGAGCATCCCCCAGGTCGGTCCCCACGCCGAACTTCAAAGTGATCATCCCCATCGAATCGGAACTCTCACTCCGAAATTCCTCCAGACCCTCCACACTCTTCAACTGCTCCTCCTGCTCGTCAACGATCTCCTTCTCAACCTCCTGAGCACTGGCACCCGGCCAGATTGTCGAAATCGTAATCTCCGGCTCAGTCACATCAGGTGTCAGTTGCACCGGAGTCGCAAGATAGGCAATCCCCCCAAACAGCAGTGCCAGAATGACACCCACCGTCAGCTTCACCGGATTCTCTATGGAAAATCGAATCAGATCCATGCCCCACCCAACCCGTCTGCTGCACTGAGATTACACGCTGTGTTACCACGCTGCCCGCACGCCCAACCGCTCAAATTCACCCCACGCCGGAACTTCACACGCGGTACAAATCACCGCCCGGCAGCACCCCCGCCACTCGCTGCGGCCGCTCCCTCTGCAGCAGCCGCCAGCACTGTCACCGTCTGAAACGCTCGCAGTCGCTCGGCACCCTCGGTCACCACCTGCTGACCCGCCGCCAGTGACTCACCCTGCACCTGTATCCACAACCCACTCCCCAGACCCAGCGTCACCATCACCTGCCGAACACTCAGCGGCTTGCCCTCCTCCACAGGATTCACCACAAACACAAAGGCCCCCCGTGAAGTACGCACAACCGCATCCTTCGGTACCAGTAATGCCTTCACTGAAACACCGCGAAATGCCGCCTCCGCCATCATCCCCTCACGCAGCGCCGGAGTCGGGGGGCTGGTGCTGAGATCTATCTGGTTGCGCACCCGAATGATCACCGGAAAACTGCGCGAACCCTTCTCCCAGTTGCTCCGCGGTACCACCGCAGCCACCTGCCCCGTCCACTCCCGCACACCGTCCGCTGCACGCTCTCCCGCAGACACTCCACTGCCGCTGATCCGCAGACTCACCTCACGTCCCGGTGACACCTGATCGATGTACTGCTGATCGATCTGCACCTCCACCTCCACCTCGTCAAGACGAGCCAGAGTCAGCACCGGAGCCCCCCTGGAAAGCCACTGCCCCACATAGGTGTGCTCCTCCACTACAAAGCC
>Ga0078894_10000115_pt1 | contig 48355 bp, 45 predicted proteins | sample LauGreSu1BDMLBSD_2_FD_67506 | JGI IMG/M metagenome (GOLD analysis project Ga0078894, IMG submission 67506) | Freshwater lake microbial communities from Lake Michigan, USA - Su13.BD.MLB.SD (version 4) (version 4) | ecosystem: Environmental > Aquatic > Freshwater > Lake | place: Lake Michigan...
TCTGATAAGCCGTGTGTCATCGCGTTATTTTGATCATGTGGAATTCAAATTCACCAATGGCAATTCGACGCTGAGTTCCGCTCGGCTTCAGGCTTGTATCGCGCAATGCGGAGGCGGTGGCCTGGTGTTTCATCTGCATCATTCGGCTATCCCATTCATGCGGAAATTTGCATATCTAAGCTTTTGCTTATGTGCTTTGTTTATTGGGGATTTACCGCCATTACGAATGGGCTGACATCGACTGAAGGGTTGGATTTTATAACTCATTGTTTATATTGATAATTTATTTTGTCATGCGGCTTGTTGTTGAGTCAGTCGCTTACGAGCAGTTTCTAAGAAAAAGCTGAAGGTCATGTTGTCAATACCATGATTATCAGAGCAAAATACCGGTTCTGCCCTCGACTGTACTCAATGCAAGTTTTTGCAGGAGTTTCTGTGGCGCGCATCGCGGTATTCAATCAGAAGGGCGGCGTCGGCAAGACGACGACGACGCTCAACCTCGCTGGGTTGCTGACCCGCCGCGGAGATGATCCATTGGTGATCGACCTGGATCCGCAGGCCCACCTGACTGCAGTCTGCGGAGTTGTGGTGCCGCGAGCTGAAGTCAGTCTTTACGGTCTTTATGCGCATGGTGCGCCTTTGTCAGCGCTGACCTGCGCCACCCGCAACGGCTGGAAACTGGTGCCTTCGCATCTTGAATTGTCCAAGGTGGATACCCAGTTCGGCAAAGGCCCGGCCTCACTGAACCGGCTGTCTCTGGCGCTGGAGCGCGAGCCGGCGACGCGCCCCGTGCTGATGGATTCCTGCCCGATGCTCGGCGTGCTTTCGCTGAGCAGCGTTTTTGCGGCTGATGGCGTGCTGATCCCGATTTCGGCGGATTATCTGGCGATGAAAGGGGCGCTGCAGATGGAGCGCACGCTCAAGGCGCTGGAGCATGTGCTGAAGCGGAGGGTGCCACGTCGTTATCTGATCACCCGTTACGATTCACGGCGGCGCATGGCTGTCGACATCGAGCGACAGTTGCGTGAGCGGTATGGCGATGAGGTCTGTGCCACGCGCATCGCCGAAAACGTCAGTCTGGCGGAAAGCCCGGCGAACAATCAGGATGTGTTTGATCACGCGCCGGCGAGCCGCGGCGCACAGCATTACACCGAACTGCTGGAAGAACTGGTGGTTGCTGGATTCATGCATGCGGCAGCTGCTAAAACCCGTCCTGCCACGCGCAGCGTGCCTGCGGGGGCTCGTACTGCACTGACGACGGAGCAGCAATCCGCTGTGCAGCGACAGGTGGCCGCCGGTCTGAAACTGGTGCATACCCGGCAAACCGGCAGCTGAGTTGCCGGTCAGGGTGCGAGGTCCTGAGATCAGCCCTGATCGTCCTGTTTGCTGATCAGGGAAATCATGCTTTCCAGATCAACACCGTCACCACGGTTGCCCGCGGTTATTTCGTTGCATTCCAGAATTTCGCAGTGCTGGTAAATCTGCCGGATGCGGGTTTCGGCTTCTTCCCGTGTGCGTGATTGCACCACCAGATTGTCCACTGTCATGCCGCCGCGCGTTTTGATGCGGAATCCGTATTTCGTCATCTCGGCCATGCGCACCCCCGTCGGTCCGGGTTTCAGGAAGGGTCGGGCTTCAGCTCACTGCGGAAACGTTTGAAATTCTGCACGTAATGATCGGCGATGCGGTTGATGCGCGCGATTTCCTCGGGGGAAAGCTGGCGTACCACCTTGCCGGGCATGCCGAGCACCATTGAGCCGTCCGGAATTTCCTTGCCTTCACCGATGAAAGCGCGGGCGCCGATCAGGCAGTTCTTGCCGATTTTGGCGCCGTTGAGAATCACCGCGCCGATGCCGACGAGGCTGCCTTCACCGATGGTGCAGCCGTGCAGCATCGCCATGTGGCCGACGCTGACGTTTTTCTCCAGCGTCAGCGGGAAGCCGGGGTCGGCATGCAGCACCGAGCCGTCCTGCACCTGCGAGTTTTCGCCGATGGTGATCAACTCGTTGTCACTGCGCAGCACGCAGTTCCACCAGATGCTGGCGTTATTTTCCAGGGTGACGCTGCCGATGACAGTGGCGGAGGGGGCGATCCAGTAATCACCTTTGCATACGACCTTGCGTTCGCCGAGGCTGTATTTCATCGCGGCTGTCCCCGTGATCAGAAGCCGACAGCCTGGCCGTCGGTGCGGCGTTCGGAAGCGGCGAAATAACCGTCTTCCATCTTGTAGATCAACTGGGCGCGGCCGAAATCGGTGGACCAGCGGTCGGCTTGCGGCATGTCATGGCCACGGGCGCGAAGTTCGGCAATGGTATCGGCCGAGACGCCGTGTTCGATACCGACTTTGAAGCCGGTGTCGATGCGCCAGCGCGGCGCGTCAGCGGCGGCTTGCGGATTCTGTGCGTAATCCACCATTCGCGAAACTACCTGCATATGGCCTTGTGCCTGCATCGAACCTCCCATGACACCAAAGCTCATCAGCGGCTTGCCGTTTTTGGTCAGGAAGCCGGGGATGATGGTGTGGAAGGGGCGCTTGCGCGGCGCGACAACGTTGGCGTGTTCCGGCTTCAGGCTGAAACCGTAACCGCGGTTCTGCAGGCTGATGCCGGTGCCAGGTACTACAACACCGGAACCGAAGCCGGCAAAGTTCGACTGGATGTATGACACCATCATGCCGGACTCGTCGGCGGCGGTCAGGTAAACCGTGCCGCCCTTGGACGGGTTGCCGAAAGTCGGTGCCTGCGCTTTTTTCATGTCGATCAGCTGCGCGCGTTTTTTCAGATAAGCCTTATCGAGCATTTCAGCCGGCTTGATACGCATCGTCGCCGGATCGGAGACGTATTCATTGATGTCGGCAAAGGCCAGCTTCATCGCTTCAATCTGCAGGTGCATACTGTCCGGGGAGTCGACCGGCAGTTTGGCGACATCGAAGTTTTCAAGGATGCCCAGCGCGATCAGCGCGGCGATGCCCTGGCCATTGGGCGGAATCTCGTGCAGCGTGTAGCCGCGGTAATCAATGCCGATGGGCTCGACCCAATCCAGCGTGTTGCTGGCGAGATCATCCATGGTCATCGCGCCGCCGTGCTGTTTGGACCAGGCGACGATTTTCTCGGCAAGGTCGCCTTTGTAGAACGCTTCGCCCTTGGTTTCAGCGATGCGCGCCAGGGTTTTGGCCTGCGCCGGGAAGGAGAATTTTTCTCCGGGCAGGGGGGCGCGTCCGCGCGGCATGAAAGCTTCGGCAAAACCCGGCTGGTTCTTCAGTTCCGGAACCTGATTGGCCCAAAGACGGGCGATGGTCGGCGTGACCATATAGCCGTCGCTGGCGTATTTGATCGCCGGTTCAAACAGGTCGGCGAAAGGTAGCTTGCCGAACTTTTGCGACATTTCCGCCCAGGCAGCAACGCAGCCCGGTACGGTCACCGAATCCCAGCCGCGTTGAGGCATCGCCTGCGCACCTTTGAAACGGTCTGGAGTCCAGCCGGCCGGCGAACGGCCGGAGGCATTTAGACCGTGCAGCTTCTTGCCGTCCCAGAGGATGCAGAAGGCATCGCTGCCGATGCCGTTGCTGGTCGGTTCCAGTACGGTCAGTGAAATCGCAGTGGCGAGGATCGCGTCAACGGCGTTGCCGCCCTTGAGCAGCATGCGCAGGCCGGCTTGTGCGGCGAGCGGTTGTGACGTGGCGACGGCATTGCGTGCCAGTACGGGCATGCGCTGTGAGGTATAGGGAAACTGGAAGTCGAGTGTGGTCATGATGGATTCGGGAAAAAGAAAACGGGGCACTAAGCCCCGAATTCTAACCTACGTGCTGCGCTAAGGCGGCGTTACTGCATTTCGATGCGCGCATCGCGTACGACCTTGATCCATTTCTGGATTTCAGCGCGGTTGAATTTGTCATGCGATTCCGGAGTGGTGCCGGTCGGTTCTGCGCCCTGTTCCAGAAGTGTCTTGCTGACCTTCGGATCCTTCAGCGCCTGGGCCATTGCCGCATTGACGCGGTCGGCGATCGGCTTCGGCAGGTTGGCGGGGCCGAACATGGCAAAGCCGCTGGAGACGATGAAATCCGGATAGCCCTGTTCCACCATGGTCGGCACTGTGGGCGCGGCAGGAGAACGTTTCTCGCCGGTCTGCGCGATCATCCGCATGCGATTGGAGGCGACGTAGGGAACCGCGGCCGGCATGCTCGGGAACTGCATCTGGATATGACCGCCGACGAGGTCGACCATCGACGGGCCTGTACCTTTGTAGTGGACAGCCGTCAGCTTGATGCCGGTGGTCGAGATCAGCAGTTCCGCGGCGAGGTGACCGACGGTGCCGATGCCCGAAGTCGAATAAAAGATGTCATTGGGGCGGGCCTTGGCGAGTGCGACGAATTCCTTGACGGTTTTCGGCGGCAGCGAGGGGTGGAGTACAAAGGCCGTGGGCACATCGGCGACCACGCCCAGCGGCGTGAAGTCCTTGATCGAGTCGTAGGGCAGTTTTTTGACCATCGCCGGATTGATGGTGTGCGCAGCGGATGCCAGCAGCAGGGTATAACCGTCAGGCGCGGCGCGCATGACGGCTTCGGTGCCGATGATGCTACCGGCGCCGCCGCGGTTGTCGATGATAATCTGCTGACCGATGATTTCCGCCATTTTCGGGATGAAGATGCGGCCGATGATGTCGGTGTTGCCGCCCGCAGCAAAGGGAATCACCATGCGGATGGTTCTTGCGGGATAATTCTGTGCCAGTGCCGTGCTGTTTGCTGCGATCAGGGCGATGGCTGCGGCAATCCGCAATCGGTTCGATTTCATCAGCTTCTCCTCAATGTCGCTGCTTGCCAGGCGGGCCGCAGACGATTAGTTGATCTGCGACCAGTTTACCAAGTCCTGAGCGGGTCGCGCAGCCGTTTGCGCAGGGTCCAATTAGTGGCAATTCACCGGGTTGGAAGGGCGCCGCGGAGTAGAATCCAAGGATTGCGGCCGCAGGACCGCGGCAAATCCGGAGATCGATAAATGAGCGCCAAACGCATGACCATCATGGGCACCCGGCACGTTGTTGCCGCCGGCCATTACCTGGCCGCCCACGCGGCCTTTGAAATCCTCGAGGCGGGTGGTAACGCCATCGACGCCGGCGTTGCGGCCGGACTGGCGATCGGGGTACTGCAGACCGAAAAGGTCAATATCGGCGGCGTCGCACCGCAGATTATTTACACGGCGAAGGACCGCAAGGTGCATTCGATCGACGGCCTCGGTGTGTGGCCGCAGGCGATCACGCCGGATTACTTCATGAAAAAGCACGGTGGCAAGATTCCGCCGGGCATTGAGCGTTGTGTGGTGCCCGCGGCGCCGGATGCATGGATTACCGCGCTGTCACGTTTCGGTACGATGAGTTTCGGCGAGGTCGCCAGCGCCGCGATCCGCTTTGCGAGTGAAGGTTTCCCGATGTACCCGCTGATGGCGGACTTCATCGGCAGCAACGTCGATAATTATTCGCGCTGGCCGTCGAGCAAAAAAGTGTATCTGCCGGGCGGCAAGGCGCCGGTGCCGGGTAAGGTGTTTGTGCAGTCCGATCTTGGACGCACACTGAAGTATATGGTTGATGAAGAGCGGCGCGGCAAACGCAAAGGCCGCAAGGCCGGTCTGCAGGCGGCGCGTGATGCCTTCTACAAGGGGGATATCGCCCAAGCTGTCACCAAATGGATCGGTCAGCAGGGTGGCCTGATGCGTTATGACGACTTTGCCAACTTCAAGGTCAATTTTGAACCGACGGTGCAGTCGAAGTTCGGCAACATCGAACTGCATGCCTGTGGTCCATGGTCGCAGGGCCCGGCCTTGCCGATGGCGCTGAACATCCTCAAGGGTTACGACCTGAAGGCGATGGGTCACAACACGCCGCAATACATCCACGTCGTCACTGAAGCGCTGAATCTCGCGTTTGCCGACCGTCACCATCATTTCGGCGATCCCAAGTTCGTCGACGTGCCGCTGAAAGGACTGCTGTCGGAGAAATATTCAGCATGGCGCCGTTCGATGATCAGTCCCGACAAGGCCTGGCCGGAAATGCCGCCGGCGGGTGATCCGAAAACGCTGTCCGCGTTGCAGAACATCTGCATGCCGGTGCCGCAGAAGGATGAAGCGCCGGGCCCCGGCGATACGTCTTATCTGTGCGTGATCGACCGCCACGGCAATGCCTTCTCAGCAACGCCTTCGGATGGCTCCGACAAGACGCCGATCATTCCGGGTGTGGGGATTCTGTGTTCGGGCCGCGGCACGCAGTCCTGGGCCGACCCTTCGCATCCGTCGTCGGTGGCGCCGGGCAAACGGCCGCGGCTGACGCCGAATCCGGCGCTGGCGCTGAAAAACGGCCATGCCTATATGCCTTTCGGTACGCCCGGCGGCGATGTGCAGATCCAGGCGATGATCCAGGTATTCCTGAACATCAATGTATTCGGCATGGCCGTGCAGGATGCGGTCGAAGCGCCGCGCTTTGCCAGCTACAGCTATCCCGGTTCCTTCGAGCCGCACGCCTATTTCCCCGGCCGATTGTATCTGGAGTCGCGTATCGACAAGAGCACCGGTGATGCGCTGGCAGCGATGGGTCACAAGATCTACTGGTGGGACGACATGACCTGGCTGGCCGGTTCGGTGTGCACCATCGTGAACGATTTCAAACAGGGCGTGCTGCACGGCGGTGCTGATCCGCGGCGTCCGGCTTACGTGCTGGGCTGGTAAGCAATGGCACGAATGCTGCTCCGGATGACAGTTCCGGAATCAACCGGCTGAACTGGAGAATGCAAATGACCAAACCTTGCACTGCGATTTGCGCGGCGGCGCTGCTTGCTGCCTTGCTGCCCCTGACCGGCCTTGCGGCTTCGACCTATCCTGACCGGCCGGTGCGCCTGATCGTCGGTTTTCCGCCGGGCGGTGCTGCCGATATTCTCGCGCGCGTTTCCGCACAGCAACTGTCGGAGCGCCTCGGGCAGCAGGTGGTGGTGGACAATCGCGGCGGCGCCGGCGGTCTGATTGCGACGGAAACAACCGCCAGGGCGAATGCCGACGGCTACACGCTGCTGTTTTCATCAATCCCGCATGTGATCAACCCGCACCTTTATAAAAAGGTGTCATACGACGCGCTGAAGGACTTCGCGCCGATCGTGCAGTTTGTCGCAGTGCCGCTGATGATGGCTTCGAGCAATGTATTGCCTGCGCAGTCGGTAAAGGATCTGATTGCGTATGCCAAGGCGAATCCCGGCAAGCTGAACTACGGATCGGCCGGTAACGGATCATCGAGCCATCTCGCGGTGGAGTTGTTCAAATCGATGGCGGATATTCGCATGGACCACATCCCGTACAAAGGGACCGGCCCGCTGATCACTGACATGCTGGCCGGGCAGATCGGCGTGACCATTGCCAGTGCGGTGCCTTTGGCGCCGCATGTGCGTTCGGGTAAATTGCGCGGCCTCGGTGTCACCGGACCGAAACGCTCGCCGGCTTTCCCTACGATCCCGGCGATTGCGGAGACGGTAAAAGGTTATGAAGTCATCAACTGGTTCGGCATTTTCGCGCCGGCTGGAACGCCGAAGGCGCTGACCGCGCGGATCAATGCGGTGTTGAACGAAGCGCTGCATGCGCCGGAACTGGTCAAGATGTTGCAGGCACAGGGTGCTGATGCGGTGGGTGGCAGCGCGGAAGAGTTCGAGCGCGTGGTGCGCGCTGATTACGCAAAGTGGGGACGCGTGGTGAAGGAGTCGGGTGCGCGAGTCGATTGATCTGTAGCCGGCTCGGGCCGGCGGATTCAACCGGGAGGAAGTATGTATAAAAAATCATTAAAAAACAAATGCTTGTGTAACATTGCCGCAGCTCTGATGCTGACAACAACGGCGGCAGTTGCACAGGCCCAGGATGCTGCAAGCAACTATCCATCGCGTTCGATCCGCTACATCGTCGGCTACACCCCCGGCGGCACCTCCGACATGCTGGCGCGCGCGGTGGGCCAGAAACTCGCTGCAGCCTGGGGGCAGCAGGTCATCGTCGACAACCGGCCCGGCGCCGGCACCAATATCGGCACCGAACTCGGCGCGCGGGCGCCGGCAGACGGCTACACGCTGTTCATGCCGACCGTCGCCAATGCCATCAACCCGACGCTCTATCCGAAACTCGGCTACGACATGCTGAAGGATTTTGCCTACGTCACCAATTTCGCACGTGTGCCGGGCATTGTCGTCGTGCATCCTTCTTTGCCTGCAAAAAACGCCAAGGAGTTGATCGCGATTGCCAAGGCCAATCCGAATGCGCTGCGCCATGGTTCCACAGGCATCGGTAGTCCGCATCACCTCGCCGGCGAAATCTTCAAAACCATGGCGGGCGTGAAGATGGTTCACGTGCCGTACAAGGGCGCGACGCCGGCAATCTCCGACATCATTGCCGGCCATATCGAAGTCTATTTCGGCGCGATGGTGTCGACGTTGCCACATGCGCGGTCCAACCGGCTGCGTGCGCTGGGCGTGACCAGCCTCAAGCGCGTTGATGCCGCCAAAGACATTCCTACGCTGGACGAGCAGGGTCTGAAAGGGTACGAAACCGGTTCATGGTTCGGCATGGCGGTACCGACCGGAACGTCGCAGGGCATTATCACCAAGTTGCATGCAGAGTCGACCAAGGCGCTGCAGGCGCCGGATCTGCGTGATCGCATGATTGCCGAAGGCGCTGAATTTGTCGGCGATACGCCGGCGCAGTTCACCGCCTACATTCGCAGCGAACTGGATAAATGGGGCAAGGCCGTCAAAGCCTCGGGAGCAAAAGTCGATTGAGTAACACTGAAACATTGCCTGACCCGCGTGAGAACGTTTCCACTGCAACCCATCCCTTGATTCATGCAGCGGCACAGGCAGACGATGTCGTGCTGCGTACGGCGTTGCAGCAGGCGCTGGAAACGAGTGACGATGCCGGCATCCGCACCGCACTGGCCGTGCAGCCCCCGGCCCGCGCACAACGCGTGGCGCGACTGCTGGCTGCGGCGCTCGACGCCAATGGCGAGGGCATCGGCCTGCGATTTTTTGCCATTCCGTTGGTGATTGTTGCCGGCAGCCGCAAGCCCGCTACCGTTTCCGGGGCGTTGCCGGAAGTGCATGTGTTGCGCGGCCTGCTTGAAGAGCATGGCGCGGTCGGCGTCACCCGTAACTTCGGTCTCGGCAATGCGCTGGTCAGCGCCGAGGCACTGGATGCAATATCGCCCTCGGCGCTGTGGCGCGCTGCCGGTGATACGGCACAGCGAGCACCGCTGACTGAGTTGCAGCCGGAACCGATCAAGGTCGCCGGCAGTCGCGAACAGGTCCATCTGCGTTTTATCACCGGCGCCGGCATCACGCCGCAGCATCTGCCGTCGTTCCTTGAGTCCGCTTCCAATATCGGCACCTGGGGCATGGCGATGACCAAAGAACTGGCGCGTCAACTGGCCCAGTCCGGCCTCGAAATCCTGCCGATGCCGCGTCCGCCGCAGCCGCTGCTCACAGCAGCCCACGCCGGCCGCCGTGCACAGCTCGAGGCTGCCCTGAGCCTGTTCCTCGGCAACACGCTGCGTAAATTCCGCATGGCCGTCGGCGATCCCGAAGCCGTGCTATCGGCACACAAACTCGACAACGGCGCCGGCGAACTGAGGCTGAGCTTGAGCACTCCGTTTGACGATTCACTGTTCGAAGGTTTTGCCTGGCCGCTGCAGCCGCAGGATGATACGGTTGAAGTCTCGCAGCTGTTCCAGACTGTTTTGGCCGAATGTCGTGTGCCTTCGGTGACGGTGCTGAAGCAGGTGTTACCGGAGCGTTTGCCGGGCGGGTCGGTGTTTGTTGCGGGGCGTATGCTCGAAAGTCTTTTGCCGACCCAGCATTGAATCGACCGGTCCTATCAGCGATTTTTCTCAAGCTGTTACAGTGCGCGCCATGAAGCCCTATGCCGCACTGAATCCCGAACTCATCCTCGATGCCATCGAATCCTGTTGCGGCCTGCGCTGCGACGGTCGCTTGCAGGGGCTGAACAGTTACGAAAACCGCGTCTACCAGGTTTGGCTGGAGAGCGGCGTGTCGGTGGTCGCCAAGTTCTACCGGCCGCAGCGCTGGAGCAGTGCGGCGATCCAGGAAGAGCATGATTTTGCTGCAGAACTTGCGGCGCGCGAGCTGCCGGTAGTGGCGCCGCTGGTGTTCAACGGCCGAACGCTGCACGAACACGGCGGTTTCCAGTTTGCGCTGACGCCGCGCCGCGGCGGGCGCACGCCGGAGCTGGATGATCCGGAGACCTTGCAGTGGATGGGGCGCTTTATTGCGCGCATTCATGCGGTGGGGCAGACCAAACCTTTTGAACATCGTCCGACGCTGGACATTGAATCTTTCGCTTACGAGCCGGTACAGTTCGTGCTCGACAGCGATTTTGTGCCGGATGATCTGTACGATACCTACGCCAGCGTTGCCGAGGATGTGGTTGAACGCATCGAGCGGCGCTGGTCCGATGCCGGCGCATTGCGTCAGATCCGGCTGCACGGCGATTGTCATGCCGGCAATGTGTTGTGGACCGACGAGGGACCGCATTTTGTCGACCTCGACGACGCGCGCATGGGGCCTGCGGTGCAGGATTTGTGGATGTGCCTGTCGGGCGACCGCAAGTCGCAGCAGGCGCAGCTGATATCGGTTTTGGAAGGTTATTCCGAGTTTCGCGAGTTTGATGCGGCTGAGCTGATGCTGATTGAGGCACTGCGAACCTTGCGTATCGTTCATTACGCCGGTTGGCTGGCGCGGCGTTGGGACGATCCTGCCTTCCCGGCAAGCTTTCCTTTTTTCAATACCCAACGTTACTGGCAGGATCACATTCTGTCCTTGCGCGAGCAGGCGGCGGCGCTGGATGAACCGCCGTTGCGATGGTTGGGATGATTGGGGTCTCGAGCGCGTATCGAAGCTATCTATTTGTTTTTATTTATATATTCTACGAATGAAGACGGATCTGAAAATCGGCATTGTCCTTGGCGCGGGTTCTGCCCGCGGCTGGGCGCATATCGGAGTACTGCGCGCGCTGGAGCAGGCAGGCATCCGCCCGCAAATCGTCTGCGGTGCGTCTATCGGGGCGCTGGTCGGTGCGGTTTACGCTAACGGCGGCCTGGATGCGCTGGAGGAATGGGTGTTGAGCCTGACCTGGCGCAAGGTGCTGGGTTTTTTTGACATCAGCTTTAACGGCGGATTTCTCAAGGGCGCGAAACTGATCAGCTATCTGCACGACAACCTGCTCGAAACCGAAGTTGAAGAGCTGGCTTTGCCTTTTGGCGCAGTCGCAACTGATCTGCGAAGCGGTCGCGAAATCTGGCTGCGCGAAGGTCGCGCCGTTGATGTGGTGCGTGCTTCCATCGCGCTGCCGGGATTATTTACGCCTTGCGAACGCGACGGGCATCTGCTGGTTGACGGTGCGCTGGTCAATCCGGTGCCGGTGTCGTTGTGCCGGGCGATGGGTGCAGATTTTGTCATCGCTGTTGATCTCGGTTCCGGTCTCGCCGGCCGGCATGTACGCAGCACCGCAAAAAGCAGTGAGCCGAATATGATCGAGGTGCTGACAGAAAGCATCAACATCATGCAGGTGCGGATTACGCGCAGCCGTCTCGCCGGCGAACCGGCGGATGCGCTGATCATGCCGCGACTGGGGGATATGGGCTCGCTGGATTACCACCGGGCGGCGGAATCCATTGAAGAAGGTCGGCTGGCGACGGAGCTGATGCTGCCGCAAATCAAGCAGCTGCTCGGCCGCTGAACATGTTGCTACCGGTCAGGGGATGCCCAGCGCGTCCTTGACGTGGCGTAGCAGGGCTTCCGCCTTGATCGGTTTGTTCAGATAGCCGGTGGCGCCATAGGCCAGCGCAGCGACGATGTCGTCGCGTTCGGCGCGTGCAGTGACGACGATGATCGGCGTGTCTTTAAGCTCGTCGTGTTCACGGAACTTGCCCAGCAGGTCGAGACCGACGGCATCGGGCAGGTCGACATCCATGATGATCAGGTCGGGCAGGGGCTTTTTGCCCAGTGCAGCAACGATTTCCGCTTTGGTGCCGGCGCCGCGCACATCAAAACCGCCGAGCATCATGCCTCGCGCGGTTTCCAGTGCTTCTGCTTCGTGGCCGTCGATGACCAGCACAACATGTTTCTCGCCGGCGCCACCGCGCGGTACCAGCGGCCGGCCCGGACGGTTGACGATACTGATCTGGTAACCGGCTTTCAGGCGGCGCGCACCGGAGATCGTGCCTTCGGCCATCTTCAGCTGATGGATCGTCGGTTCTTTCGGTTTTTCATTGAACAGATTTTCCAGAGACCCGGTCTGAGCCGCTGATTTGGGTTTGGATGCAACCGGTTCGGCCGGGAGTGCTTCAACATAGCCGTCAAGCGCCAGATGAGCTAGCGCAGCATCAAGATCGCCCGCCTTGGGGAATTTGATGCGCAGGCTTTCGGCGGATGCTTTTGCACCCACCGCGGCCAGCAGGCCTTTCATGCCGGGTTTCAGGACGCCGGGCTTGGCGGCGACTTCGGCGTCGCCTTTGGCGGTGGTGCGATAAACGGTTTTTGCAGTCATTTTCGCTTTAGATTCATATTTCAGAATGCCAGCATGATGCCGTGATCGGCAATGCCGTGGCGCGGAAGTTACCGGAAGGTCAGAACGTCAAATTCCGCGTAGGTTCCCTGGCTGGCGATTTGCTTCGGTATTGGCCCGACAATTCCTGATTTTACTGCAATGCGCGGACATTCGTGCAGCACCGCGGCGCATCGTACACTCCGGACATGGATCAATGGAATTCCACCTTTGCTGCGGACCGGCTGCCGCTGCTGTTGCTGCGCGAAGTGGCGGCAAAAATAAGCGGTGAGGACTGGCCGGATCATGTCGCTCTGCAGCGCCTGCTTGATGATGCGGATGTCCGTGTCTCCTCGGGCCGCCCGCTGCGTCTGGTGCCCGCCGGCGGTAAGGCGTCTTACGAACGCCGTGTTTTCGAAAGTGCAGAGCTCGAATGCCGTGAGCGCAACTGGCACGACCTGTTCAATGTGCTGGCATGGCTGGCCTTTCCTCTTTCCAAGGCTGCACTCAACGCCCGACACCATGCGGCCTGGAAAACCGATGCCGGAGCCGGCCGTGGTGCCGTGCGCGATGCGTTGACGCTGTTTGATGAGAGTGGTTTGGTGGTGTTGTCCGCCAGGCAGGATCTGCTGCAACTGATCCGTGATTTTCGCTGGAAGCCGTTGTTCTGGGAGCGGAGGGATGCGGTGATCAGTGACATGCACTTTTTGCCATTTGGTCATGCGCTATATGAAAAGATGCTGTCTCCCTATCGCGGAATGACCGGACATGCGCTGCTGCTGAAGGTTGATGTGGAAACGCTGGCCTTGCCGATGACGGAACTGCTGAGCCGGGTTGACGGAAAACTCGCTGAACTTCTCGCTGATCCGCAGGCCTTGCAGACGACTCGTCAGTTGGCACCGCTGCCGGTGCTGGGCGTGCCGGGCTGGTGCAGTGACAATGTCCGTGCCGACTATTACGACGATACCGGTTATTTTCGCGCCGGCCGCAGTTCGCGGCGGGCTGCCTCCAATTCAGGGACCAAAACAGAATGATTGCCTTGCTGCAGCGGGTGAGTTCGGCCGATGTTGTTGTGGATGGAGAAACAGTGGGTGCCATTGAGCGCGGTCTTCTGGTGCTGGTGGGCGTGGAATCCGGCGATACCGAGGCCGTGGCCGACCGCTTGCTGGAGCGGCTACTTAACTACCGCGTTTTCAGCGACGCAGACGGCAAAATGAATCTATCGGTGCGCGATGTCGGCGGCGGTGTATTGCTGGTTCCGCAGTTCACGCTGGCAGCGGATACCCGCAAAGGCTTGCGGCCGAGTTTTTCCAGCGCAGCGCCGCCTGCGCAGGGGCGGATGCTTTTTGATTACCTGTTGAAGCTGGCGCAGGCTGCGCACGCACCGGTCGGGCAGGGCCGTTTCGGCGCTGACATGAAGGTCACGCTGACCAATGACGGTCCAGTGACGTTCTGGCTGCAGGTCGGCGCCTGAGGTTAAGGTAATATCGCGGCGGTCACTGCCGCTGGTGAATGGCAGTTTCCTTAAGAAGTATTTAATATTCAAAGACTTATATTTTTTCTGTCGCGGTTTGCCGGGACTTGAACTTGCGCCTTCCGCCATCATCTAACGTCCGTGTCCAACCTTTCGGGGATTCGATAAATCTATGAAACGCGTTTTTCTGCTGATCGTCACCAACTTCGCGATACTCGCGGTGCTCAGCGTGACCATGCAGTTGCTGGGTATTGATCGCGCGCTGACCAATGAAACCGGCCTCAATCTGCAGGGGCTTCTGGTGTTCGCCGCGATGTTCGGTTTCGGCGGCGCATTCATTTCGCTGTTCATTTCGAAATGGATGGCCAAGCGGTCGACCGGCGCCCATGTCATTGAAGTTCCCGCCAACATGACCGAGCGTTGGCTGGTAGATACCGTACGCCGCCAGGCCGAGCGCGCCGGCATCGGCATGCCGGAAGTGGCGATTTACGATGCGCCCGATGTCAACGCGTTTGCCACCGGCTGGAACCGCAACGACGCGCTGGTCGCGGTCAGCACCGGCTTGCTTAACAACATGTCGCAGGAAGAAGCCGAAGCCGTGCTCGGCCATGAAGTCAGCCATATCGCCAATGGCGACATGGTGACGCTGACGCTGATCCAGGGCGTGGTCAACACCTTTGTCATTTTCATCTCCCGCGTGATCGGCTACATCGTTGACCGCGTGCTGTTGAAGAACGAAAAGGGTGAAGGCATGGGATTTTTTGTTGCCACGATGATCGCTGAAGTGGTGCTGGGTGTGCTGGCCAGCATGGTGGTGGCCTGGTTCAGCCGCCAGCGCGAATTCCGCGCCGATGCCGGCGGCGCTTCGCTGGCCGGTCGGGAGAAGATGATTGCGGCGCTGGAGCGGCTCAAGGTCAACCACGAGCAGACGGCCCTGCCTTCGTCGATTTCGGCTTTCGGCATTTCCGGTGGTGGTGCGATGATGAAGCTATTCATGTCGCATCCGCCGCTGGATGAACGTATCGAGGCGCTGCGCAACGCGCGCTGACCTGCGGCTTCAGCAATAAAAAGCCCGCGTCGAAAGACGCGGGCTTTTGTTTTTACAGCGTCCGTTCAGGGCCGTAGCAGGGGGTCGCGGATGCTGCCGGTAATGCCGAGGCTTCCGCGGGCGACGACGAGGCCTTTGGAGCCCAGTTCCGCGTTCAGACGTCCGGCGATGGAGCCGTCGCCGCCGACATTGATCGCGCCGTTAGCGTTGAGCGGACCGGAGGTCATCTGCAACTGCTTGTAGGTGTATCGCCCGGTGTTGATGCTGACTGATCCGGTCAGGGTGTCGAACTTGGTTTTGCCGCCGCGAGTGCCGCCGGCAGCGGGAGACTGGATGGCGCGCACGACGTCGACGTTGATCAGTTCGCCGGTCTCAACGGTGAAGTTGGCTTCGGCTTCGCTGGCGTCAAACAGTGTTTTCAGCGATTTGCCCTGCAGGGCATAACTGCCGTTGGTGGTCAGATTGCCGGTGGCTGAAAAGTCGCGTGTATAGCCGGGCAGCAACTGCTGCAGTTTGGCATTCTCAAGGTTGAATTCACCTTCGACACGGATATCGCTGCCCCAGGTTGCCTTGGCTGCGCCTTTCAGGCGGCCGCCGCCGAGGCGTCCTTCGATGCTGCTCAGCGTGGCCTGCTGGCGGCTGAGCTGTGCGCTGATTGCCAGGTCCGTGAACTGCAGTCCGGGGCCGAAAGGCGGCTGCCATTCGCGGGCTTCAATGCTCAACGCCAGTCCGCCGTCCTTGGGCGTTGCGTTGACGGTGATTTTGCCGTCGTTGAGCCGGAATTTCTGCACGGCGCCATCGGCTGCAAATGAAATCTGGGCATCGAACATCGGTACATCGAAGGGGATACCGCCGAACTTGATGCCGGTGATGCGCAGGTCACGCAGTTTCAGGGCGTTGCCGCCACCGGCTTTGGTCATCGCCGGCAGCAGGTCGATGGCCGAGGGCTCCAACATCACTGCATTCGCCGTGATTGAATCGAATTCGGTACCCCCGGAGAGCAGTGTCCACGGCATCATCGGGATGGTCACCATGTCGGCCTTGATCTGCTGCACACCGCCAATGCTGACTTTCTCCAGTCGCAGAACCTGCTCGGGATAGACCGTGTAGCGCATGTTGGAAATATGCACGGGCTGGTTGAAGCGCTGGGAAATGATCTGTTGGACGCCGGGGATGTAGCCCACCATCGGCATCAGTTGCAGGGCGCCCAGTCCGCAGGCCAGCAGCGCGAACAGGATAACTGCTGCAAGAACACCCTTGCTCTTGGGTTTGGTGTCGCTGCGGAATGAAGAGGCGGCATCGCGCGCCTCGGACTCCATGCGCAACTTGCGGTCTGCGGCCGCTGCTTTGGCGCGTTCCTCGGCTTCCGCACGGTACCGTGCATCGGCTTCGATTTCCGCTTTGGCGCGGGCGCGCAGTTCTTCCTCGACCAGCGACTTGACGTTTTTCTCGGCGCTTTCGCGCAGTTCGTTTTCGCGCATAACGCGCGCAACGGCTTCTGTTTTTGCGCGTTCTTCAGCCTGGGCACGGGCCTGGCGTTCGGCTTCGGCCTGGGCTTGTGCTTTGGCGACGGCGGCTTCGGCCATCTTGGCGCGCACCTCGGCGTCCTCACGCGCCTGACGGGCTTGTGCGCTTTCGCCACTGCTGGCTTCCCGCGCCAGACGTTCGGCATCTTCCCTTGCGCGCTGGGCGATTTCGAGTTGTCGTTCGGCTTCTTCGCGGGCTTTGCGTTCGGCGACGGACCGCGCCGCGATTTCGGCCGCGGCTTTGGTTTCGGCTTCTATGCGTTTTTTGCGTTCAATCTCAATGGCGGCATCGACTTCCGCACGCGCCTTGGCTTCGGCTTCAACCTTGACCTTGCGGATTGCTTCTTCGCGCAATTCGCGCTCTGCCGTGACTTTGGCTTCGGCTTCTTCGCGCGCGCGGCGTTCAGCGGCAATCTTGCCTTCCATTTCCTCGCGGGCGAGGCGTTCATGTTCGGCCCGGCTTTCTGCTTCCTTGCTGGCCTGGCGCGCCTGGTCCTGCAAGGCCTTCAACTCGGCTTTCGAGCGGGCGTCGGCTTCGGCGCGCGCCTTGTTGGTCGCCTCATCGGCGATCTTCCGCTGCTCTTCCTCACGCTGCCGCGCTTCGGCTTCTGATTTGGCCCGGGCTTCGGCCGCAATCCTCGCTTCGGCTTCAGCACGCGCCCGTGCCTTCGCTTCTTCCAGGGCTTTCATTGCCGCCTCGGCCTTGGCGACGGCTTCGGGATCGGCGACCTGGTTGGCCACGCGGGCTTCGGCGGCGGCCTTCGCGCGCGCCGCTTCTTCTGCCATCTGACGTGCTTCAGCGATGGCTGCTTCAGCCGCTTTGGCGCGGGCTTCGGCCTCGGCGACAGCCTTGCGTTCGGATTCAAGGCGGGATTTGATCTCCGCCTCCATCTTGATGCGGGCTTCCGCTTCGCGTTTGGCGGCGTCCTGAGCGCGGGCAAGGGCTTCACCCATGGCTTTCATCTGCGCTTCAAGGGCTTCCCGGGCTTTGGTTTCAGCCGCAGCGTGGGCATTGGCTTCGCTCTCGGCTTTTTCCTGCGCTTCAGCTTCGGCTTTGGCCTTTGCTTCCGCAGTCGCTTTGGCGACGGCTTCGGCTTTCGCGCGGGCTTCGGCCAGTGCACGGGCTTTGGATTCGGCTTCGGCTTTGACGCTGGCTTCCTGAGCGGCTTTAACCCGCGCCTCGGCAGCCGCCTTGGCTTGTTCGCCGGCAGCGGCTTTGGCTTCCAGTTCAGCCTTGGTGCGGGCGGCGGCGGCTTCTTTGGCGGCTATATCCGCCTTGGCCTTGGCTTCCGCTTCCGCTTTTGCACGGGCTTCTGCGGCGGCGCGCGCCTGTGCTTCAACCTGCTGCCTCGCCTTGGCTTCAAGTGCCGCTTTGGCGGCGGCTTGGGCGCGGGCTTTGGCTTCTTCTTCCTTCAGCTTGCGCGATTCGGCTTCGGCATTGATTTTGGCAACGGCTTCGGGAGAAGTGAAATCAAGATCCATTTCCTCCTCTTCGGCGGGGGGCGGTGCGGCAGGGCGCGCCGGCGCAGAGTTGCCGGTGGGTTTGGCTGCTGCGGGGCGTTCGGCCGGCGTCGAGAAGATTTTGACGAACCCGGATTTGGTCAGTTCGTTGAGGATGCCTTCAACGGCCTTCCCGTCCAGTTTGCACTTGGCTGCAAGTTCGGCAACGGTTGATTTGCCGTCGACCGAAAGAAAGACGTTGCCGCTGTCACGATCAAGCTTGACCGTCTTGTTCTTGATCTCAAGAACGCCTTTGGAGGTTTTGGCGTAGACCGTTTGCGGGTGCATGGCATTAACACCGTGATTTATTGAACAGTTTATTGGGGAGGCGCGGAGCGGTTTGATTCCGTTGCCGCCGGCATCTGCCGCGACTCGTGCAGGCCTGCAGCTGGCGTTGCACGCGCCCGTAAATTGTTATCACTATACCCGATAGAACAAGGCCGCAAACATGACTGATAAAACATGGTCCGGAGGTGGCTGATTATCGTTGCGCCGGGTATAACGCGACCAGCCGGCGCTTGAAGTTCTTTTGCACCACGACTTTTGTCGTGATGCAAACACTGGGCAATTTCCTCAGGATACCTGCAGCAGGATTTTTCCGGTATGCCCGCTGGATTCCATCAGTGCGTGGGCTTGCGCCGCTTCAGCCAGCGGCAGCGCCTTGTGAGTCACCACGCGGATTTTGCCTTCGCCAATCTTCGGCCACACCTGTGCCTCCAGCTCGCGGGCGATGCGCGCCTTGTAGGCATCAGGACGGGTGCGCAGTGTCGAGCCGGTATAGGTCAGCCGTTTCAGCATCACCGGCATCAAGTTGATTTCCACTTTTGAGCCTGCTGCAAATGCGAGTTGGATGATGCGTGCGTCATGGCTGGCGGCCTTGAAGTTTTTCTCGATGTTGGCACCGCCGACAATGTCGAGGATCACGTTGGCACCGCCTTCACTGCGCACGGCTTCGACGAAATCTTCAGTCCGGTAATCCACGACTCGATCCGCACCGAGGTCGCTGCAGATCCGGCAGCGTTCGGCCGGGCTGTCGGTGGCGATGACCTTGGCGCCGAAGGCCTTGCCGAGCTGGATGCAGGTGGTGCCGATGCCGCCGGCCCCGCCATGCACCAGGAAAGTTTCTCCGGCCTTGAGGCCTGCACCGATGAAGACATTGCTCCACACCGTGAAAAAGGTTTCCGGCAATCCCGCGGCATCAAGGAGGCTGATACCTTTGGGAACGGACAGGCAGTGTTCGGCATCCACGGCAACATATTCGGCGTAACCGCCACCGTTGGTCAGCGCGACAACCAGATCACCTGCAGACCAGCGGGTGACCGAGGCACCCTTGGCGACGATTTCTCCCGAAACCTCCAGTCCGGGCAGATCGGAGGCGCCGGCAGGTGCGGGATAAAGCCCCTTGCGTTGCATGATGTCGGGTCCATTGATGCCGGTGGCTTTAACCTTGATCAGCACCTCATGGGCTTTGATGGTCGGCAAGGGGCGTTCGACCGGTTTCAGAACTTCGGGGGCGCCGGGTGCGGAGATTTCGACGGCTTTCATGCTGGCGGGGAGTTGGCTCATGGTTTTCCTGTCAGGCTATTTGCTGGTTTCACGATATTTGCGGATGCGTTCTTTCAGGCCGGGCGTGCTGACTGAGCGGGCGAGTTCCATCATGTCCTCGGCGCGGCTGTCGGTGATGGTGCGCCGGCGCAGCGCGGCGGCGGCGGCAGGGGCAAGTGCTTCGGCGGCAGTCTTCGCGCCAGCGATGGTGGCGGGCCATTCAGCCTGTTGCGCAATGCCGGTGAGAAATCCGCAGCTGAGCGCTTCTTCGCTGCCGAAACTGCGCGAGGTCGAGAGGATTTCACGCGCGCGATCGGCGCCGATCCGGTATGTCAGGCGCCTTGTGCCGAGTACCACACCGAAACGCAGGCCGGGCATGCGGAAAGTGGTGTCGGGGGCGGCGATGCGCTGGCTGCAACCGGCTACCAGGTCGGCACCTGCGCCGAATACGCGGCCATGGGCCAGCGCGAGGGTTTCAAACGGGGCGTGATAGACCGCCTGCAGAAGGGTCTCGATGCGGATGAAGCGCAGCACCAGATCACCTTCGCTTTGTGCCTGCAGGTCGCTGAAGTCGAAGCCGGCACAGAAGTGCGGTCCGGCGCCTTCGATGATCAATAGCCGCGTGCCATCGGTGGCAGCGTATTCAACCGCATCAAGAAGCGCTTCCACCAGTGACGCGGACAGTGCATTGGCTTTTTGCGCTCGATTCAGCGTCAGTCGGGTGACATGATTGTCATGCTGGCGCAGCAGTTCGTCGCTCATGGCTTCATGCGGCCGGCGTGATGCTTGCGCGAACTTCGGCTGAGCGGTCCCAGAAGTTCGGCATCTGCGGGCTCGAGTAACCCGATACAAAGGGTTTGTCGGCGCCGGTCACGGGATCGAAAACATGGCGTTTGACCGCGCCGATGTTTGCGCCGTAAACATGGATGCTGATCGATGGTTTGTCGCTCAGCGCATTGGAGACTTCATGGATGTCGCCGATGGTCGGGGACACGCGATCGACTTGGCCGGGCAGCAGTTTTTCCGTGGGGCCGATGTGCATCGGTTGACCGGGGCTGGTGTGCGTGAAACGCCGGGCATTTTCCGCGCCGCGCATCATGCCGACAAGACCCCATACCGTGTGGTCATGAACCGGCGTTTTCTGGCCTGGGCCCCATACAAAGCTGACAACTGAAAAACGTTCCAGCGGATCGCAATAGAGCAGGTACTGCTGGTAATACTGGGGGTGTGGCTGGGCGGTTTCATCAGGCAGCCAGTCATCGTGCGCGATCAGGTCGCCGAGCAGTTTGCCGCCGGACTCGTGCATGACTTTTTCATCATGGCCGTTTTTTTCGATCAGGCGGGTGAATTCGGCCACGAAGTGGCGGAAGCGCTGGGTGTTTTTCATGATCGTGCCTTTATTTCTGAAAGGATTTCTTCGGTATGCGCACCCAATGCCGGCGGTTCCCGGCGTACGCCGAGGCGCTGACCGGAGACGCGCTGCGGCGACACTACGGTTTTGGTCGGTGTTCCGTTGGGTAACGTAATGTCTTCCACCCATTCCATGTGTTTGACCTGCGGGTCGGCCAGTACCTGCGAGTAGTTGTAGAGCGGCGCGCAAGGTACGCCGCGCGAGTTCATGCGTGCCAGAAGGTCGTTGGCGTCATAGCGGATGAATTCGGCCTCGAGCAGTTCGCGCAGCACGTCCTGGTGCTGCGCGCGCAGCGTCGGGGTGGCGAAACGCGGATCGAGCCGCAGAGTGGTGTTCCCGATGGCCTCGCAGGCGGATTCCCACAACTTGTTGGTGCCCGCCGCAAGCGCAAAGTAGCCGTCGCGGCAGCAGAATGCAGCGTAGGGTGCGTTCATCGGATGTGCCGAGCCCAGACGCACCGGATCGCGGCCGGTGCCGAAGAGTTCGCTGGTTTGCAGGTTGGCTATGCCGAGCATGCTGCCGAGCATGGATACATCCAGGTGATCGCCCTGTCCGGAGGCGCGGGCTTTGTGCAGGGCGGCAGTGACGCTGAATGCGGCATACAGCCCAGCGGAGAAATCGGCGATCGGGATGCCGCATTTGGCGGGGCGTCCGTCCTTGTCGCCGGTGACACTCATCACGCCACTCATTGCCTGCACGGTCATGTCGAAGCCGCCCTCGGTGGCGCGCGGGCCGGTCTGACCGAATGCCGACACCGAGCAATACACAAGTGCCGGATGTTCTTTGGACAACGATGCGTAGTCGAGGCCGAATTTGGCCATCACGCCGGGGCGGAAATTTTCGATCAGGATGTCGGAGGACAGAGCCAGCTTGCGTGCGGCCGCTTTGTCAGTCTCCTGCTTCAGATCAAGCACGACCGATCGCTTGTTACGGTTGACCGAGGCGAAGTACTGGCTGTAGCCGTCGAGGATTGGCGGCCATTGCCGCATCAGGTCGCCTTCAGGCGATTCCACCTTGATGACGTCGGCGCCCATGTCGGCGAGCAGGCAACCCGCAAACGGTCCTGCCAGCACCTGGCAGAACTCGACAACACGTACACCTTGTAACGGCAGCATCGGGAGGGGGTAATCAGAAGTAAAAAGCGCGGTAAAAACGATTGTTATCGTATCACGCGATTCTCAGCCCGCGACCGTGGCGGCGAAGCTGCCATCGCGATCCAGGTCATGCAATGCGGTGATTTCTCGCTGGGTCGGCGGCGGTACAGGTTCGGCCTGGCTGTGGTCGAAGCGGAATCCGGTTTGTGTAGTGATCCGGTCGATGCTGGCGGCCGGATTGAAGTGCTCCAGCCGGAAGCGCGAGCCTTCTTGCGGTTCACGCGCGAATACGGCCAGCGGTGTCACCAGCGCGGTCATATGGCCGGATGCAGTAACGAAATCCAGTTTGTCGACCAGCGCGCGCGTGCTGTGGTCAGTACGCCAGGTTACGACGCGTTTTGCGGTCGGCAACATCACGGCTGCACCACCGCCGCCGGGCAACCGCACCCGTGGATTTTCCCAGGAGCCGATGGCCGACACATTGGTGCGACCCTCGGCGTCGATCTGTGCGCAGCCGAGGAAAACCAGGTCGAGCCCGCCGCGTGCGCAAAGATCATAAAAATCCTGATTGGCAAAAATCGCTGCAGAGCCATGAACGATGGCCGGATCGCTGCTCGACAACGGCACCGTGACCGGCTGCGGTTCGACGCCGCCGGCAACATTGATGTAAGTGAAATCAAAATCGTAGGCGCGTTTCGCCAGCATGCAGGCGATCATCGGCAGCGTCGAGTTGACGCCGCTGAAGGTGATTTCGCCGGCGCGGATCTGGCGGGCGAGGTTGATGACGACAAAGGAAAACGGTGTCCAGTTCATGCAGTCAGTATAACGAGCGTAAGGTTTCAGTTGGTTCGGTAAGTGGCCAGCCAGGCGATGGCAGTCACCGTGATGACGGCACCGGCAATGATGCGCCGGTTGAGTGTTTCGTTGTGCAGGAAGATTGCGCTGCCTAACACGGTGACCAGCGGATAAGCGGCAATCACCGGAGCGACGGTTGACACCGGCGCCCGCGCCAGTGCCGCATACATCAGCACCATGGCGCCGCCGTTGATCAGTCCGGTGAGGGCAAACCAGAGCAGGCCGTTCGTGTTCAGCGTGCGCCGACCGCCGCTGCGCATCTGTTCGGCGCCGACCACTGCGGCTGAAGACACCAGATAGCCGATGACGCTGGCGGCGAAGGGATTGCCCCAAAGCAGCAGTCCGGCTTTCGCGCCGGCCTGAGCAATGCCGCGTACGATGGCGCCGGCCACCGGCCAGACCAGTTTGCCGGCGGCGATGTGCTTCTTTGTTGCGCCGGGTTGCCACGACAGCAGTGCGACGCCGGCCGCGACGGCTACTGCAGCGATGGCGACCTGCGGCGGGACGTGTTCGCCCAGCAGCAGTGCTGCAGCCAGCATGGCGAACAGCGGTGCTGTGCCGGAGATGGCGCTGGTGACGGTCGGTCCCAGTTCTTCGTTGGAGCGGAAGGTCAGCAGCGTCACCATCGCCGGATAAATGAGGCCGACGGCGGCAAAGATCAGCGCCGCAGTAAAATTGAATGCCGACAGTTCAACGGTGAACGGTGTGGAGACCACAAATAGCAGTGCCGCTGTCGGAATGCTGACTGCAGCGCCCGAGCGCGCGTCGAGGTGGCGCAGACCGATGCGTGAAGTGATCATGCCGCTGCCGAAGCAGAGTGCGCTAAGCAGTGCGAGCGGTAGGGCTGGAGTGTTTATAACCATTTGTTTTATTTAGTTATTTTCAGAGCCCGCAGAATGCCGCGCCATTCCTGCAGTTTTTTGTCATAGGACATCGCGGCGTGCGCCGGACTGGTCGACGGCAGGCGCTGCATTTGCAGCGCACCGGCTTCCAGTGCCGGTGCTACATGACGTTGAAATAAGCGTTCGGCGGCGGCGCCGTTGAAAAACACATGCCGGATGTTGGCATGCTGTGCAAGGAAGGTAATCAAGTCGTTGGCGATGATCGTGCGTTCATCGATGGCAGCATCGAGACTGCCGGGACGCACGCAGGCGGCGAGTACATCCCATAGCGAAATGCCTGACTGACGCAATTTCAGTGTACGCGTCGCATAGGGCAAATCTGCAGACGCGCCGATGAGGTCGCCCATGATGCGCCAGAAGGCGTTGCGCGGATGTGCGTAGTAACGGCCGGTGCGCAGGGATTCAACGCCGGGCATGCTGCCGAGGATCAGGATCTGCGCCTTGCTGTCAGCAACCGGCGCAAAGCTGTGGATGACCGGAGCGCGCGACAATTGATTCAACTGCGGGCTTTTGCCGCAAGGTCTGCAACTTCGGGCGCTTCGGCGAGATGCTGTTCCAGAACGCCTGGAGCATCGGCCATATAACGTTCGACGGCGGGGTAGTCGATTTCATAATCGGGATGCATCGAGCCGGGCCAGCCGCCGCCCGGCACGACAGCAAACGCTTCCACCATGAAGCCCGGCACCAGCGTCAGTTCCGGTTGTTCGCGCAGACGATCGGTGGGTACCAGTTTTTCTGCAGTGATCAGCACGCGTTTTGCGGCGCGGGTCAGCGGGTGATCCCAGAACGGCGAGCCGTAGATACGCGCATTGCCCAGTTCATCGATTTCTGCGGCATGAATCACGGCGATATCCGGCCGGATCGCGGGAATCACGTAGACATCCGTTCCAGAACCGTAGGGGTCACGCAGGGTCTGCCACTGGTTGACGCGCGCCAGTTCGCTACCGTGCACACCGGCGACCGGCTGGAAGGGAATTCCGAAGGAGGCTGCACGCAGCCCCGCGACCAGGGTCATTCAGGCGTGTTCTTCGAGATGCGCTTCCTTGCGCTCGATGGCTTTGCGGTACCAGCGTGCCAGACCGAAGTTGCCTTCCATGGCGACGATGCCCGCGCGGACTTTGGTAACTGCGCCGGCACGGCAAAGCAGATCGAGATCGTAGCCCGGAGAAGGTTTGATGATTTCAAGATCGCGGCGGTTCTGGCGCACCAGTTCACGTACCAGCGCAAAGGGGCCGCGATGCAGGAATACGCCGCCCAGCCCGAGCGCAGCGCCGTCGGGAATGCGGGCGGCCAGTTCGCCGAGACTGATCATTTTCGAGGCGTTAGCGGTCATCTTCGGCTCCAGAGGCGGTGATGCGCTGATTTTACACGGCGACCAGTATTCGGACTGCACTGCGCCGGTTATGCCGGCGGTGCGATAATCGCTGCTCGCTGAATATTACGGAGCAGAACATGGCACAGATCGACCGCGCGGAATACTGGGCGCAAAAAAATGGTGTAAAGCTGTATGTCTACCGCAAACATGCGGTCGGTTTGCCGAAGGATGCGCCGGTGCTGTTCCTTGTCCATGGCTCTTCGGCTTCTGGGCGTTCGAGCTTTGATCTGGATGTGCCGGGCCGCAACGATTACTCGCTGATGAATCATTTCGCCGGTCTCGGTTATGACGTCTGGACCGTGGACCACGAGGGTTACGGCCGTTCCGATCGCACCGACAGTCATTCCGGCATTGCTTCAGGCGCGCTGGATCTCGCGGCTGCGATGGAGATTGTGATGCGCGAAACCGGTCAAAGCAGCGTCTACATGTACGGCGGTTCCTCCGGTGCGCTGCGCGCCGCGCTGTATGCGCAGCAGAATCCCGGCCGCGTCAAACGTCTGATGGTGTCGGCACTGGTGTATACCGGCGCCGGCTCCCCCACGCTGGCCAAGCGCCGTGAAAAAGTCGATGAATACCGCGCGAATCCGCGTCGCAAGGTGGATCGCGCCTTCGTCCACAGCATGTTTACCCGCGACAAGCCGGGCACTTCGGAAATGATTGCGGCGGATGCGCTTGCCGATGCGGAACTGGCGCTGGGCGATACCGTACCGAACGGCACCTATCTCGATATGTGTGCCAACCTGCCGGTGATCGACCCGCTGAAAATCAGCTGTCCAGTGTGCATCATCCGCGGTGAATATGACGGCATTGCTGCTGAACCTGACCTGCTGGATTTTTTCGCCAAACTGCCGAGTAAGGACAAGCAGTTCGTGTTCGTCTCTGATCTGGCGCATGCGGCGACGCTGAGCATCAATCGCCACAAGTTCTGGCATGCGATGACGTCGTTCATGGCGATGCCGCAGAATCGAGCGCTGGCAACCTGAGGATGCAGGAGCAATACTGATAAAAACAAAACGGAGGATGGTTAAGTGATGCGGATTTCATGGATGGCAGCGGCGCTGTGTGGATGGATGAGCTGTGCGGGAGTCGTGCAGGCGCAGGATTATCCCAACCGTCCCGTGCGCATGCTGGTTGCAGTTCCCCCGGGCGGACCGGCGGACACACTGGCGCGTCTGGTCGGCCCGCATCTGACCACGGCGCTGGGGCAGACGGTGGTCATCGACAACCGTCCCGGTGCCAATGGCGGCATCGCTTATGAAACCACGGCGCGCGCGAACCCCGATGGTTACACCTTTGTGCTCGTTGCCGCCGGTGTGGCAATCAATCCCAGCCTTTACCAGAATGTGCCTTACCACCCGATCAGGGATTTTGCGCCGATTACCCTCGGCGTTACCGTACCCAACATTCTGGTGGTTCATCCTTCCGTCGCGGCGAAATCGGTACAGGAGCTGGTGACGGCGATCAAGGCAAAGCAGGGCGGCTTTTCCTTTGCCTCGGCCGGCAACGGCACTTCGGGCCATCTCGCGCTGGAGCAGTTCAGATTGTCGACGGGCACGTCGTTTGTACATGTGCCTTACAAGGGCGGCGGTCCTGCGCTGCAGGAAACGGTTGCGGGTCAGGTGCAGGCGCTGTTCAGCATCGCACTCGCCGCGACACCACAGATCAAGGCCGGCAAGGTGCGCGCACTGGGGATTACCAGCGCCAAACGTTCACCGGTGGCGCCGGAACTGCCGACAGTGGCGGAATCCGGTTATCCGGGATTCGAGGTTATCGGCTGGTTCGGCTGGCTGGCTCCGGCTAAGACGGGTAAGCCGATTGTTGATCGCCTGAACCGCGAACTGGTCAAGTCTTTGTCCAATGCCGAAGTCAAAGAACGCCTGCTGAGCCTGGCCACAGTGCCGGTGGGCGACAAGCCGGAGGAATTCGGCAGTTTCATCCGCAGCGAGTACGACAAGTGGGGCAAGGTCATCAAGGCCGCCAACATCCAGATTCAGTAAAACGAGGAAACGCCAATCATGAGCAAATCCAAAGGAATCCGCGAAGTCGCTTACGTTGATGTCCGCGCCGGTGGCGGCGACGGTCATCAGCACAACTGCAGCGCGGGCATGCAGCCGTTGTCATTTACCGACTGCGCCGGCGGCGGCCAGGTGGTCGTGGAGCGCAACATTGCCTATGTCGGCAATATGCGTAATCCGCACGGCACCCTGATATTCGACGTCAAGGACCCCAAACATCCGAAGTTCCTGTCCGAGATCAACATGCCCACCGGCACGCACTCGCACAAGGTCCGCGTGTCCGGAGACATCATGCTGACCAACCGGGAGGTGATTTCGGCGAAAAATGCAAAGGGCGAGGTGCCGCCAGACGATTTCCAGGGCGGTCTGGGCATATACGACGTGTCCAACCCGGCGAAGCCGAAGCTGATCACGTTGTGGCAGACCGATGACAAGTCCGGTGTGGAATATGCCCGTGGCGTACACCGGTTTGATTTCGACGGCCGCTACGCCTACATCTCGCCGACGATGGATGGTTATCTCGGCAATATCGTGATGATTCTTGATCTGAAAGATCCGGCGAAGCCGCAGGAAGTAGGCCGCTGGTGGATGCCGGGGCAGCATATTGCCGGCGGCGAAAAGCCGACCTGGCGCGGTGCCGCCCACAAATGCCATCACCCGCTGCGTTACGGCAACCGGTTGTACACCAGCTACTGGCATGGCGGTTTTGTCATTCTCGACATCGATGACATGAGCAAGCCGAAATACGTGTCGGGTCTCGACTGGAGTCCGCCTTTCCCGTGGCCGACGCATACCGCGCTGCGCATTCCGTTCAAGATCAAGAACCGCGATTTTCTGGTGGTGTCGGACGAGGACGTGGTGCGTTTGCCCGACTGCCCGCCTTATCCATCAGCTTTCCTGTGGATGGTAGACATCACTGATGAGAAACATCCCGCCGTGGTGTCGAGTTTTCAACTGGAAGACATTCCGCCCGAGCAGCAGCCCTATGCAACGGGTTGCCATCAGCCTTGCGAGAAAGTGACCGGCACCGAAATTCCGGTGGCGTGGTTTGCGCACGGCCTGCGCATTGTTGATATTGCCAATCCGCATTCGATGAAGGAGGTCGCCTACTTTGTGCCCGATGTGCCGCAAGGCTCGGAGCGCGTGCAGAGTAACGACGTCACGGTGGATGACCGCGGGCTGCTTTATCTACTCGACCGCGTGCGCGGTCTGCACATTCTAGAGCGCACCTGATCCGTTTCAATCAATCAGCATATTCAAGGAATAACCATGGCATCCGGCGTATTTGACGACATCCTGATCCAGCATCTCTGGAGCACGGAGGAGTTCCGTAACATATTCAACGACCATAACCGCTTGCAGAAGTGGTACGACTTCGAAGCGGCCTTCGCGCTGGAGCAGGGTGAGCTGGGCATCATCCCGAAGGAGGCTGCGGCCGATATCGCCGCCAACTGCAAGATATCGAAAATCGATGTTGAGGCTGTGGCTGCTGAAATCCGCCGCATCAAACATCCGCTGGTGCCGGCGGTGAAGGCCGTGCAGAAGCTGTGCAAGGGTGACAACGGCGAATACATCCACTTCGGGCCGACGACACAGGATGTGCTCGACACTGCGGTGATGCTGCAGATCAAGGAGGCGCATGCGCTTTATCTGCGCGACATGAAGGCCATTGGCAACGCGCTGGTCAAACTCTGCGAACAGCATCGCGATACGCCGATGGTCGGGCGCTCGCACGGGGTACAGGCGTTGCCGATCACCTTCGGTCACAAGGCGGCGATCTGGCTTTCGGAAATGGGGCGGCATTACGAGCGTCTGCGCCAGCTGGAGCCGCGGATGTTTGTCGGCGGCATGGTCGGTGCGGTCGGCACCCAGGCGTCCTTCGGACCCAAAGCCAAGGTGCTTGAACAGGGTGTGATGAAACGGCTGGGGCTGGGCGTTGCCGACATCAACTGGCAGCCGGCGCGTGACCGTTTCGCCGAGTATGTGAATGTTCTCGGGCTGATCACCGCGACGCTGGGCAAGATCGCCAATGAAATCATCACGCTGGAGCACACAGAAATCGGCGAACTGTATGAGCCCTTCAGTACCGGCAAGGTCGGCTCATCGACGATGCCGCATAAACGCAATCCGTCGAGCTGCGAAGCCGTCGTCGGCGCGAGCCGTGCGGTGCGTTACAACGTGGCCTATATGATGGAGTGCATGCTGATCGAGCATGAGCGCGACGGCTCGGCCTGGCGCGGCGAGTGGAAGGCGTTGCCGGAGTCCTGCCTGATCACCGGCGGCATTCTGGCGATCATGAAAGGCGTGTTGTCGGATCTGCATGTCGATGTCGGCAATATGCGCAAAAATCTCGAAAGCCTCGGTGGCTTCCTGCTGTCGGAGCGTGTGATGTTCGAGCTGTCGGAGAAGGTCGGCAAGCAGACCGCGCATGACCTCGTTTATGAGGCCTCCATGCACGGCATTGAAAACGGCATATCTTTCGAAGATGCGCTGCTGCAGAACCCGCAGGTCAAAAAAGCGATGACCCTGGAAGAAGTCAGGGCCGTGCTGGACCCGACTACCTATGTCGGTCGCGGGCCGGAGATCGTCGACGAGGTGCTGAAGCAGCAGCGCGCTTCGGGTTGGCTTAGTTAATCATTAAAAAACAAATACTTATTGATCCCCCCGGTTTTCGCTAACATCTTCGGCAAGATTGCGGAACACCACATAACGGCAGGAGGAGATGGCATGAAAATCAATCGCAGATGGTGGATTGCGGCAGGTGCTGTGGCCTTGGTGGTTCAACCCGCACTGGCGGCGCAGGATGCGGTGACAGCGTACCCGTCAAAACCGGTGCGCTGGATCGTGCCGTTCACGCCCGGCGCTTCCAATGACATCACGGCGCGCATTTTTGCCCAGAAAATGTCGGAGGCGACGGGGCAACAGTTCGTCATCGACAATCGCGCCGGCGCCGGCGGTTCCATCGGTGCGCAGATGGCGGCCGAGGCGGCGCCCGACGGTTATACGCTGCTGCATGCCAATCCCGGCCCCAGCGTCAACAATGTGATCATGCGGCGCAAGTCGCCTTATCAGATCAGCGATTTTGCACCAGTGTTTTTCATGGGTTACACGCCGCTGCTGATCCTCGCCAACCCCAAGTTTCCCGCCAATACCGGACGTGAGTTGGTGAACTATGCCAAGGCCAATCCGGGCAAATTGACCTGGGCTTCTTCCGGTAACGGCAGCAGCCTCCACATCGGGCTCGCACTGTTCGGCGCGGCGACGGGTCTGGATATTGTCCATGTCCCTTACAAAGGCACGGCACCGGCGATGACCGACGTGTTGAGCGGGCGTGTGGATGTCATGCATACCACCGTGGTCAGCGCCGAGGCGCAGATCAAGTCGGGAAGGGTCAAGGTTCTTGCGGTGGCCGCGCCGCAGCGTCAGGCTGTGCTGCCTAACGTGCCCACACTCCTGGAGGAAGGCATCAAGAATGCGGAAGCCACCGTCTGGTTCGGCGTCCAGGTGCAGGTGAAAACGCCGCGGCCGATCATCACCAAGCTCAATGCGCGCATGAACCAGATCATGGCAATGCCCGACGTGCAGGCCAGGCTCGATCAGCTGGGGCTGGTCAAGGTGGGTGGGACGCCGGAAGACTTTGGTGCTTTCATCAAAACCGAAGCTGACAAACTGTCTATGTTGATCAAGACTAAGCGTGTGGAGATGATGGAGTAGTTCGTCTGACGAACACTCGATCCGGCTCCAACAAGGGGCGCGTGCACCATGAGGGCGCATGCATTTGTCGCGGTGGAGCTGGATCAAATGACGTATTCCAGCGTATTTTTCATCCGTGGCTCTACTGCAGAATCGAGTCTCGTCAGGAGTAAGCCAGCCGTAAGCGAACGCTACTAGAATGCCCTGGGATTTTGCGGTTTGCGCAATGAAGTTCTGAGTTGTGCAATTCACGGAATATGCGATTGAAAATTCATTGTGCGGCGCACAATTTTAGAGCTAAAAAAGCTTTGTGCCCTTCAAGCCTTCGTGTAGAGTTCGCTTCCGGCGTACAAGCACAAAAATTAGTACCAAAAAAAGGAACTAATCAGCAGTTGCCGCTTGGATCATCAGTCAAGCGCGGTGAGCGGCGCACCGCACCGGATGTGTAGTTTGTTCCGGTATCTGTTTTTGAAATCAGGAGGATGTTCATTTTGAAAATCAAGAATCAGGAAGACTTCTGGGCCGGCTTGATGTTCGTCGGCTTCGGAGCCCTTGCCATCTGGTTGTCGACCGACTACCCGATGGGCACTGCCAGCCGCATGGGACCGGGATATTTCCCGACCTATCTCGGCGCGATCATGCTGGTCCTCGGCGCGATCGTGGCGATGATGTCGCTTAAATCCGGGAACGGTGAAAAGATTACGCCGTTTGCTTGGAAGCCGATGATCATGCTGAGCCTGGGCTTTTTGCTCTTTGGCTGGGGTGTTGATCACATTGGCTTCATTCCGGCGCTGTTCGGCCTGTCGGTGATCACCGCGGCAGCCGGTCAGAAGTTCAACGTCGTCGAAGTGCTGCTGATGACTGTGGTGCTGATTGCTGGTGCTGTCGGCATTTTCATTTACGGCATCGAATTGCCGTTCCCGCTGTTCTGGTGGAGATAACATGGAATCTGACATCATCTCGAATCTGGCGCTGGGTTTTTCGACAGCCGTCTCGCCAATCAATCTGTTCTACTGCTTCATCGGCGTACTTGTTGGCACGCTGATCGGCGTTCTTCCCGGCATCGGCCCAGTCGCTGCGGTGGCGATGCTGCTGCCGCTGACCTTCAACCTCGATGCCGTCGGCGCCATCATCATGCTGTCCGGTATCTATTACGGCACGCAGTATGGCGGCTCGACGACCGCTATTCTGGTGAACCTGCCTGGCGAATCGGCTTCGGTGGTGACCTGTATGGACGGCTACGCGATGGCGCGTATCGGCCGTGCCGGTCCCGCACTGGCGATCGCCGCGATCGGCTCTTTCTTTGCCGGCACGGTAGGCACGATCCTCGTTGCGCTGCTCGGACCGCCCCTGGCTGAAATCGCGCTGAAGTTCGGTGCTCCCGAATACTTCTCGCTGATGGTCATGGCGCTGATCGCTGCGGCGGTGCTCGCCCACGGCTCGATGCTCAAAACGATCTGCATGATCGTGCTTGGTCTGCTGGTCGGTATTGTCGGCACGGACGTCAACTCGGGCATGTCGCGCTTCACCTTTGGCGCCTCCGGTCTGGCTGACGGCCTGAGCTTCGTGGTGATTGCGATGGGCCTGTTCGGTTTTGCCGAGATCCTGTGCAACCTGCAGGACAAGGCGGATACCGCGAGCCGTGACATCCTGAACCAGAAGATCACTGGCCTGATGCCTACGGTAGTCGACATGAAAGCAGCGTTTGGCGCGATCTGCCGCGGCACGGCGATCGGCGCCTTCTTCGGCACACTGCCCGGCGGCGGCCCAACGATCAGCGCGTTCTCGGCCTACGCGGTCGAGAAAAAGCTGGCCAAGGACCCGTCACGTTTCGGCAAGGGTGCGATTGAGGGTGTAGCTGCTCCGGAATCGGCGAACAACGCCGCGGTGCAGTGCGCGTTCATCACCACGCTGACTCTGGGTATCCCCCACGGTGCAACGATGGCGCTGCTGCTCGGCGCACTGACGATTCAGGGTATCGCCCCGGGTCCGCAGGTGATGACCCAGCGTCCCGACCTGTTCTGGGGCCTGATTGCCAGTATGTGGATCGGTAACGCGATGCTGGTGATCCTGAACCTGCCGCTGGTCGGTCTGTGGATCAAGTTGCTCAAGGTGCCTTACCGTTTCCTTTATCCGGCGATCATGGTGTTCATGGCTATCGGTGTTTACAGCGTGAACAATCTCGACCTCGACATCTACATGACGATTTTCTTCGGTATCCTGGGTTACATCTTCATCAAGCTGAAGTGTGAGCCCGCGCCGCTGATTCTGGCGTTCGTGCTCGGACCGCTGATGGAGGAAAATCTGCGTCGCGCGTTGCTGATTTCGCGCGGTGATCCGACCGTGTTCATCACTCGTCCAATCAGCGCGGCGTTCCTGATTGCCACAGCATTGCTGCTGGCGTTCATGATCGTTCCCTCGTTCCGCAAGAAGCGCGAGGAAGCGGTGGCGGATTCGGAAGCGCTTTAACCGTCCGGTCGTACCGTCGAACGGTTGTTGTATAGCAGTCAAAGCACGCGGCGTCTTGCCGCGTGCTTTTTTTTGAGGAGACAAAAAATGAAAGCAAAATACAAAATGAAAACACTGTTGGCGGGCGTTGCGGCACTCGCAGTTACCGCGGTGCCGGTGACGGTTTTAGCGCAGGCGCCGGCTTATCCGACCAAGCCGATCCGGCTGGTGGTGGCATTCCCCGCCGGCGGTTCCACCGACATCATCGCGCGGCTGGTCGCGCAACGGCTGGGCGAAAAGCTCGGCCAGCAGGTGATCGTTGACAACCGCGGCGGTGCCGGCGGCACGATCGGCACGGAGATTGCTGCCCGCGCTGCACCCGACGGTCATACCCTGACCATGGGCACCACCAGCACGCACGTGATCGCCCCGGCGGCCTATGCCAAGGTCAACTATGACCCGGTCAAGGATTTCGAGCCCATCACGCTGGTCGCTTCGACGCCCTATCTGCTGGTGCTGCACCCGGGCGTCAAGGCCAACAACCTGAAGGAATTCATTGCACTGGCCAAGTCGCAGCCGGGCAAACTGAATTACGCCTCGGCCGGTACCGGATCGACCACCCAGCTGGCCATGGAGATGCTCAACCGGGCGGCCGGCATTGACATGGTCCATGTGCCTTACGGCGGCAACGGTCCGGCGGGCGCCGCAACCCTCGGCGGTCAGGTGCAGGCGCTGTTCGGCAGCATGCCGGCGGTTCTGCCGCATGCCCAGGCCGGCCGTCTGCGTCCCATCGCGGTCGGTACTGCGCAACGTTCACCGGCTTTGCCCAATGTGCCGACCGTGGCTGAGTCGGGTTTCCCCGGCTTCGAGGTCTCCCTCTGGCTGGGCTTCTTTGCACCGAAAGGCACGCCGAAGCCGATCCTGACCCGTCTGCAGAAGGAACTCACCGACATCGCCGGCAATGCGGAGATGAAGGCCCAGTTCGAGAAAAACGGTGCCAGTGCGGTGACCAATACGCCGGCGGAGATGACCGCGCTGATGAAGACCGAGCTTGAGAAGTACGGCAAGGTCATCAAGGCTGCGGGGATTCAGCTTAAGTAACAGGGTTTGCGACGGCTCAGGCCGTCTGCGCTCATGAACGCCGCGTGCAGGTAACTGCACGCGGCGTTTTTTTATCGGTCGTAGCGATCGATATGCGACAGATAACCGCTGGCCAGCAGGATGCCCGCGCTCGCCCAGAACACCGGCGCGATGCCGAGCAGCGCCCCGACGGAACCGGCCGCCAGCGGTACGGCGATGTGGGTGATATTGTTGATGGTGAGCCGCAGGCCGGTAACTTCGCCGGAGCGGCCTTCCGGGGAGCGGTTATAGGTCAGATTCAGAGTCAGCGGCTGGCTGACGCCGAGAGTCAGGCCAATGCCGAAAGACAGCGCCAGTAGCGCCGGCACGAAGGTAATGAAGGTGAAAGGCAGGAACAGCAGCGCGGCAAGGCACATCGCTGCCGCAAGCACGGTTTCGACGCTGAAACGTTTTGTCAGCACGGGCAACGCGACGCGGACGATGAAGCTGGCGGCTGCAAATGCGCCAAGGATGGTGCCGATGGTGGACGCGGAGAGGCCGATTGAATGGCCATATATCGGGACGTAGAAGGTATACAGATCCCAGCCGGTGGTGACCAAGCCGCTGACGATGATCATCCGGCGCAGCGACGGCAGCCGCATCAGGTCAAAAGCGCTGCTCGAAGTGGGTTCGCTGCGCGCGCCATGGGCGCCCAGCTGTCGGGACACTGCGAGCGCCAGTATCGGCGCTAGAGTCGTTATTGCAAAGGCAATATAGGCGGCGCCGAAACCATGGCGATCGATCATGATTCCTGCGAGTACCGGTCCGATCATGTGGCCGCTGGAATAGCCCAGGCTCATTGTCGAGAAGTTTTTTGTACGTTCGGCGGCGCTGCCCAGTGTGCCGGCCAGATTCTGCGCGGCAACATTGAAAAACACGAAACCGATGCCGATCAGCGGTGCCGAAATGAACAGCGCCGGTAGCGTTGGCGAGACCGCCGGAATAATCAGGCCGCAGCCGAAGGCGATGGTGCCACCGAGCATGGGCCGGCGTGAGCCGTAGCGGTCGGAGATGCGTCCGACCACGAGCGCGAAGGCCAACTGGAATATCGAATAGGCGGCGATCAGCACACCGATCAGCATCGGACCGGCACCGAGGTTCAGCGCGAGCAGGGAGGCGACCACCCGGCTGCCCATGTGGCCGCCCTGCATGGCCAGCGTGAGCAGGGTGATTAAGGTGATCGGTTTCAAATCGGTTTTCGCCAAAAAGACAGGGGCACGGCTGCTGGTTGCGGCAACCGCACCCCGTGTTGATGAAGCGGTATCAGCTGGCGTAACCCGGCGATTCCCGATCCAGCTTGCGCATCAGGGCCGCCCACATCAGTTTGCCGCCGGCGCCGCGCCCGCCTGGGCCGTAGATGAACTGTCCCTGATCCACCGTATGTTTCACCACCTCATCGGGCAGCAGGTTCAATGCGGCGCCGCCGGTCATTGCGGTGATCTGCATTTTGCAGGCCCGCTCAAGCCGGTACATACGCGCGAACATTTCGCCGATGCTGGTGCCCACACTGAGTGTGCCGTGATTGCGCAGGATCAGCATGCCCCCGTCACCAAGATCCTTGACCAGACGTTCGCGTTCATTGTGGTCTTCTGCGACGCCCTCGAAGTCGTGGTAGCGGACCTGGGAGAGTGCGGTCAGCGCCATTTGCGTCAGTGGCAGCAGGCCGTCTTTCTGCGAGGCTACTGCAACACCATATTGCGTATGGCAATGCATAACGGCGTCGGCGCCGGGGCAGTTCATGTGGATTGCGCTGTGGATGGTGAAGCCCGCCGAGTTCACTTCATAGGGGGACTCCGACAGTTTGGCGCCCTCGATATCGCACTTGATCAGATCCGAGGCGGTCATTTCCTCAAACAGCAGACCATAAGGGTTGATCAGGAACTGGTCATGTGTGCCAGGAACGCGACAGGAGATATGGGTGCCCAGCATGTCGGTCCAGCCCATCAGTGCGGTCAGACGGTAGGCGGCGGCCAGTTCAACGCGTGCGCGCCATTCTTCAGGGCTGATGCCGCGTGCAGTGCGCGCCGCCGTGCGGGAGCCGGCGTTGCGATGTTTGGCGGGGTTCGATGCGGCTCGTCGTGTCATATCGTGGATTCCTGTGCGGGTGGCATTAAACAGGCCCTTCCGGACCGTGCCGGCAGGCTGCATTTTGTGAATGACAGTAGAATACTGCAGTCCGTGATAAAAATTTCATTGGCGACTGTCCCTGATTCGACAGCCTCAGCCGATTAATCCGTATCGTGAACTTCGTATGAGTTTGAGCGACGCCTACAATATTGATGACCTGCGCCGGATGGCCCAGTGCCGCCTGCCCAGAGTGGCCTGGGATTATCTGGAGCGCGGCGCCGAGGATGACCTCACGATGACGGCGAACCGCAAGGCGCTGGAGCGCATTGCGTTTCGCCCGCGCACGCTGGTCGATGTTTCAAACCGCTCTCTGCAGCACAGCCTATTCGGCAATACCTATACGGCACCCTTTGGCATTGCTCCCACGGGAGCGGCCGGGCTGTATTGTCATGATGCCGATGTCGCCCTGGCACGTGCCGCTGCAGCGGCTGGTGTTCCGTTTGTGCTGTCGACGGCATCATTTGTAGCGATGGAACGTGTGGCACGGGAGGCGGCCGGCCATAAATGGTTTCAGCTGTATATGTCCAAAGACCGGGCGGCTGCCGAACGGCTGGTCAAGCGCGCACTCGCGGCCGGGTTCGAAGCGCTGGTGGTAACCACCGATGTGCCGGTCGGGGCGAATCGTGAATACAACCTGCGCAACGGTTTTGCCATTCCCTTCCGTATCAATGCCCGCAATGTCGTGGATGGGGTGATGCATCCGCGTTGGCTGACCGGGGTGTTCCTGAAGACATTGCTGAGCGACGGCATTCCCCGCTTCCGCAATGTCGACAGCGAGGAGGGTGGGCGCATCGTAGCCAAGGATCTGTCGGCATTCCGCGCGCGCCGCGATGCGCTGGACTGGAGCGACATTGCCTGGCTGCGTACGATCTGGCCGCATAAACTGCTGGTCAAGGGCATCCTCGTTGCCGAGGATGCGCGTCTGGCGCTGACGAACGGCGCTGACGGCGTGGTTGTGTCCAATCATGGCGGCCGGCAACTTGATGGCGCGCGTGCGGCCATCGATGCACTCCCTGAAATCGTTGAGGCGGTCGGTGGCAAAATGGCCGTGTTGTTCGACAGCGGCGTGCGTCGCGGCGCCGATATCGTTAAGGCGCTGGCGCTGGGAGCGGATTTTGTGTTTTTCGGCCGTGCCACGTTGTATGGCGCTTCGGTCGACGGTGAGCGCGGTGTGGCACGTGCACTGGAAATCATGCGTAGTGAAACCGACCGTGTGATGGCATTGATCGGCTGCGGGCGTGTCGACGATCTGGGGCGGGATTATCTGGAGATGCCTGGCTCCGTGTAAATCAGGCAAGCATTATCAGGAGACCACCATGAAGCAACTCAAGTTACCGGCCGTATTCATGCGCGGCGGCACCAGCAATGCCGTCGTGTTCAACCAGAAGGACCTGCCGAAGGATCGCGCGCTGTGGGACGAGATTTTCCTTGCGGCCATCGGCAGCCCCGATCTCAACGGCCGCCAGCTCGACGGCATGGGCGGTGGCGTGTCTTCCCTGTCCAAGGTTTGCGTGGTCGGGCCTTCGACGCGGCCGGATGCCGACATCGATTACACCTTCGCGCAGGTACAGGTGAAGGAGGCCAAGGTCGATTACGGTGCCAACTGCGGCAATATGTCTTCGGCAATGGGGCCTTTTGCCATCGATGAAGGCATGGTCAAGGTGTCCGGGCGTGAGGCACTGGTACGCATCCACAATACCAACACCAAAAAAATCATCCATGCGCTGTTCAGCGTCGATGAGGGACTTGCCGCGGTTGACGGAGATCTCGCGATCCCCGGCGTATCGGGCACCGGATCCCCGGTGAAACTGGAGTTCCGCGATCCGGGTGGCGCCACCACCGGCAAGCTGCTGCCGACTGGCAATGTGGTGGATACCCTGGACGTACCGGGCCTCGGCAAGATCCGCGCCTCGTTGGTCGATGCGGCCAATGCGACGGTATGGATCAATGCCAAGGATATCGGCCTGACCGGCACCGAGCTGCCCGAGCAGCTGGATGCCGATGCTGCCGTGATGCAGAAATTGTCGGCGATTCGCATCGCAGGTTCAGTGGCGATGGGGATTGCAGCGAATGCCGAAGAAGCAGCAAAAAAGAAATCGATTCCGTTCATCGGCTTCGTGTCGCCGGTGCAGGATGCAAAACTTCTGTCCGGCGAGAGCATTTCGGCGAACGATGTCGATCTTACCGGCCGGGTTATTTCCAACGGGCAGACGCATCGTGCATTGCCGCTGACCGTGTCGCTGTGCATGGCGGTGGCATCTCGCCTGGAAGGTTCGGTGGTCAACGAAGTGCTGCGCAAGGGTCTTCAGGCTGAAGCGCCGGTGCGCATCGGCATGCCCTCTGGGATTCTGACGGTTGCCGCAACGGTCAAGCAGAACGGCGGTGTCTGGCATGCCGAGCAGGGTGCCTTTTACCGCACGCAGCGCCGCATGTTCGAAGGCCAGGTGCTGGTGCGTGCCTCGCGTGTGCCGGGCGTCGTTGCCAGCGGCAAGCAAAAGGCTGCCTGAGTCTGATGTTGTAAAAGTGACTGTTAAAAAACGGGCGCCGCGGCGCCCGTTTTTATTGGCTGCAATCCATCAGCCCGGTCGGGCAGCGGTCAATCCGCCGTCAACCACAAGATGTGTGGCAGTGATGTAGCGCGCTTCGTCTGATGCCAGGAACAGTACGGCATGCGCTGTATCCCAGGCATCACCCATGCGTCCGATCGGTACCGCGGCATGGCGTTTGGCGACGAGATTGGCACCGGCTTCCGGGCCGAGTTGTTTTACCAGCCGTTCTTCGACCAGCGGTGTGTGCATGGTGCCGACGATCACCAGATTGCAGCGGATACCTTTTTTGACGTAGGCCATCGCCGTGGAGCGGGTGAAACCGACCAGGCCGGATTTCGCAGTGCTGTAGGCAACGTGCACGCGGCCGTCGACCTGGTGGGCAAAGCCCGCGACCGAGGAAATGTTGACGATGGCGCCGCTGCCCTGTTTTTCCATAATCGGCAGCACGTGTTTGCAGCCGAGGAAGGCGGTTTTGAGGTTGTGATCCAGTTGCCGGTCCCAGACTTCTTCGCTCATGCTGACCGGGTCGCCGGGGGCAGAGCCACCGACGTTGTTGATCAGAATATCAATGCGGCCGAAACGCTCCAGGCAGGCGTCGACGGATTTTTTGACCGAATCGGAGTCAGTCATGTCGCAGGTGGTGGTGAAGCAGACGCCGCCTTCCTTGGTGATGATGGCGCGGGTTTCCTCGACGGCGGCCGGATTGATGTCGGTGCCGAATACTTTGGCGCCCTGACGGGCCAGCAGCACTGCAGTGGCTTTACCGTTGCCCCAGCCTGCGCCGATGGCGCCGGCGCCGGTGATGAATGCAACCTTTCCTTTGAGATCCAGCATGTGTGTTCCTTAGTGAGTGTCTTGCTTTTCAGCGTTCTTGGATTGCCTTCGCAGCAGTGACGTGAAATGTTGTCAAGCTGCTGCCTGATGGAATGGTGAACGAGCTGTCAGTGTTGCTTAACGAAATGGATTAAATATTTATTAATAAAAACAATTACTTAATTATTTTTTCCGGGTTTGACCTCGATGGTCAAGCGCGGGATTGGGTCGCTGATTTTCGTGCCCAGTATTCGGGGGCGGCCTTGGTTTTGGCTAAAGCTTCCGCCGTTTCGAAGCCAGGGGCCATCGAGGCATTGGTGCCGGCCATGACCTGATGATGGTCGATATTGAGCAGGCGCAGCCAGCTTTGCTGGCCGAAGGTGAGACCAATGGCGCAGCCGAGTTCGACCAGTTCCGGTTCACTGAAGTGACCGTGCATACGTTCCCAGAAACTGTCATCGGTTTCAGTGCGCCAGACTATAGCTTCGGCATAAGCGAGTGCGGCCTTCTGACGTTCACTGTAATTGGCTGATTTTTCAAAATTCATCAGATCATCGACTTGTGCTTCCTGCAGTCCGGCCTGCTGGCCTTTGATCGAGCGCTGGTTGCCGCAGAATTCGCAAACGACTGAGCGCGACACATAGAGCCTGCACACTTCCTTGATCGCGTGATCGAGGATGCCGTTGCGGAACACGTTATTCCAGGAATCGGCGAAGAACCAGAAGCAGGCCGGCACATGTGCGCGCACCGCGGTGCTTTCCGGGCGCGGCGTGCCTTCTATGGCACAGCGGTCCATCTCCGCGCGCATTTCCGGGGTCATTTTTTCCAGCGGGACGTAGCTGATGCGTTGCTTGGCCATGGTGATGCTCCTCCAATGATGTTCAGATTTTAATCGGTTCGGTGTTGACGCTCGGGCGCAGTACGGCGCACAGAGGCAGTGTCAGGAAAATGGCGATACCCATCAGCGCAATGGCATTGCTGACGCCGAGATGATCGCCGATGAGGCCATAACCCAGCGGCGCAGCGATGCCGCACAGCGATCCCAGTGTATAGAACAGGCCGAATGCGCGCGGCAGTCGTTCGCGTTCGATAAGGTCGCCGATGGTGGCGTACAGCACCGACGAGGTTCCCTGCAGTGCGACACCGAGCAGCGGCAACAGCAGCGCGGCGGCAAGGCCGGGCAGCGCAACGGCGGCGAAGATACCGATGCCGGTCACCACTTCGGTAATGATGATGGTGCGGATGATGCCAAGGCGTTCGGCCAGCATGCCGCAGGCGAGTTTGCCGGCCATCCCGCCGAGGAGAATTAGCGGCACGGCCAGCGTGGCCCAGCCGGTGGACAGGCCTTTATCGATCAGCAGAAAGGCGATCAGCGTCAGGAAACCGACGCGTGTGCTGCTGTCGATGATTTCAATCAGGCATAGTGCGATGAAGCCGCGGCGATTGCGGATGCCCCAGCCTTTGACGGTCGCTGCTGCGTGCTCATGTGTGGAGGCGGGACGCGAATCGGTCAGCCAGAAGCAGGCGAGACCGGCGATCACCAGTCCGATGATGCCGTAAGCCACGACCGGCCCCTGCCAGGGCAGGCCCGCCATCAGCAACAGGCTCAGCAATCCGCCGAATGCGAACTTGCCGACATCGCCGAACAGGTTATAAGTGCCCAGTGCTGTGCGGCGGCCTGCTTCGGGGTAGGCATTGGAAATGATGGTCGAGCACAGCGGGTGTTGCACGGCGGAACCCATGCCGGCAAAAAACAGCGCAACCAGAATCATCCAGAATCCGTTGGCATAACCAAGGCCGACAAAGGCGGCGCCGGCCAATGCGGTGCCGATGGCCAGCAAATTGCGTTCGCCGAAACGCTCCGCAACCAGGCCTGCGGGGATCTGGAAGGCGGCCATTGCCGTGCGGTGGGCGGCGCGGATCATGCCGACCTGGGCCAGAGTCAGGCCGAAGGTCTGTGCCAAGAGCGGCAGCAGCACATAGGTCAGATCCGACAGTCCGTCGTGCAGGGTGTGCGCGGCGCAGCAGGTGCTCAGGGCCTGTTTCGGATTGCCGGATTTCATGGTGATCCGTGTTAAATGGGTCATGCATTATAGAGCGCTGACGACATCGAAAAATTGGTGCTACCCTCGCTTCCTTTCAACAGTCCCGATCCGGTTATTGACGGTCATTGGCAATGGAAATCGTGATTTATGTGATTGCGGCATTGTTTGCGCTGCTGGCTGCGGCGCTGGTCTTTACCTGGTGGCGCAACCGTCATTCCGGCGCCCTGTTGCTGGCGATGACCTATCTGGTGGCCTCCGGACTTGCTGTGATGATGAATGAATGGTGGCCTCTGGTGCTCGGTTTTCTGTCGGCATGGGCACTGCGCCTGATGGGGATGGATCCGGGGCGGATGCAAGGGGCCCGTACGGACGACAAACGTGCTGGTGACGCAATGAATGACGGAAAGGCCGATTGATGGCACGCAGTATTGCTGTGGTGGGTGCTGGCATTGCGGGTCTGGCCTGTGCGCGGTCGCTGCGCAATGCCGGCCATGCGGTGCGGGTATTTGAAAAAAGCCGTGGTGCTGGCGGGCGCATGTCGACCCGGCGCACGGACCATGGCAGCTACGACCATGGTGCCCAGTATTTCACGGTACGCGATCCCTCGTTCCGTGCCGCGGTGGACCAATGGCTGGCACAGGACCTTGTTGCGCCTTATGCCGGCCGTATTGTTCGGTTGCAGCAGGGGGAGGCGCGTCCGCTGTCGCATCCCGAGCAGCGTTATGTCGCCACGCCGGGCATGACGGCGGTTTGCCGTGCACTGTCGGAAGAACTGGAAATCGAATTTGAGTGTCAGATCACTGCGGTAACCCCTTGTGAATCCGGTTGGCGCCTGTCGTGGGAAGAGGGCGGCGAGTCGGGATTCGATGCGGTGGTGCTGGCCATTCCGCCAGCGCAGGCTGCGCCGCTATGCGCGGCTGTTCCCGATCTGGCTGCACAAGTACGGCAGGGCGGACATGCGCCTTGCTGGGCCGCGATGGTTCGTTATGACGCGCCGCTGCCACTGGAGTTTGACGCGGCCTTTGTCGAGGATGATGTGATCGGGTGGGTAATGCGCGATGCCTCGCGGCCGGGACGCGCCCCGGGGGAACGCTGGGTGCTGCACGCGAATGCCGAATGGTCGAAGGCGCACCTGGAAAACAGTGCGGAGACGGTGGCGCCGCTGCTGATCGATGCTTTTAGTGCAGCAGCGGGATTTGATGCCGAACCCGTTGAAACCCGCGCGCATCGCTGGCGCTTTGCACTGTCCGGTGGATTAAACGCGGGCAGCTTCTGGGATGTCGGCCGGCGGATCGGTGTCTGCGGCGATTGGTGCGCCGACGGCCGTATCGAAGGCGCTTATCTCAGCGGTGCTGGGCTCGCGGCAAAACTGCTTTCTGAGTTTTAACCCCAAGTATGAGATGAGACCCGGGTGGAGCCCCGGGTTGCGTCCCGTTTACTCCGGTTTCAGATTGGCCTTGCGTGCCACGTCGCGCCATTTGGTGATTTCAGCGGACAGGTAGCGTGAAAACGCTGCCGGGGTGGTGGTTTCCGGCTGCAGTCCCTGGGTGATCAGCGCATCTCTGACCTGCGGCGCTGCGATGGCGGCGACAAACTCGCGGTTCAGACGATCAACAATGGGGCGCGGTGTTTTTGCCGGTGCAAAAACGGCCAGCCACAAGGTCACTTCGAAATTCTTGATGCCGGATTCCTGTACCGTCGGCACATCCGGCAGCGCCGGGGCGCGCGTGCCGCTGGTGACCGCCAATGCACGCAGCTTGCCGGCACGCACATGCGGCAACACCGGTGCCATGGTGCCGAACTGCAATTCAATACGTCCGGCCAGGGTGTCGAGGACGGACTGCGCTGAACTCTTGTAGGAAATCGGCGTGAGCTGCGTACCGGTGAGGTTGGACAGCAGTTCGCCGCCGAGGCGCGCCATGCTGGCGTTGCCTACGGTGGTATAGCGGATCTGCCCCGGCTTGGCTTTGGCGAGAGCGATGAGTTCCTGCAGGTTGGATGCTGCTACAGCAGGGTGCACGGCAAGGATGTAGGGCAGGTGACCGAACATCGTGATCGGTGCGAAATCCTTTTCCGGGTCATAGCTGAGGTGGGGATTCAAGGCTTTCGACAGCGCGTGCGTGCTGGTGGTGCCGCCGGAGATGGTGTAACCGTCAGGCGCCGCGCGTGCGCCCAGTTCGGCGCCGATGGCGCCGGCAGCGCCAGCACGGTTGTCGATGACGATGGATTGTCCAAGGGCTTCGCCGACGCGGGGCGTGATCACCCGTGCTGCGGCATCGACCGAACTGCCGGCGGGAAAGGGCGCGATCATGCGGATCGGCCGTGACGGCCAGTTATCAGCGGCCTGTGCCGCAAAGCCGGCGGTGATCAATGCGGCGCAAAGCGTGAGTCGGGCGGTGATCATTTCAGTTGTTCCTCGAGTCCGGTCAGCATGTCGGCAATGTCATTCAGCGCATTGAACCGGGGTTGCGCGGCGATATGCGGGGTCAGCAGTACGTTTTCAAACTGCAGCAGTTCATCATCATCGCGGCCGGGCGCTTCGTGCAGCGGATCCAGTGCGAAACCGCCAAGCCGACCGGAGCGCAGTGCGCCGAGGACAGCTTCACGGTCGACGATTTCCGCCCGTGAGATGTTGATCAGCCGCGCACCGGGTTTCATCTGTGCCAGACGCCGCGCGTTGAACAGATGGCGGGTGTTGTCGTTGCCAGGCAGACAGATCACCACCCAGTCGCAGGTTTCCAGAAGGGTGTCGAGTTCGGCGTAATGCGCCTGGAATTCGGTCTCGAGTGCCTGCGGCATGCGTGTCCGCTGGTGATAGATCATATTCATGCCGAAGCCTGCTGCACGCAGCGCGACTTCGCGGCCGATTTCGCCCATGCCGACGATGCCCAGCGTTGTTCCGTGAAGGAGGGTGATGCCCGGCACACGCGCCCAGTTCGAATTGGCAGTGTGACGGCGGTCATAGGTGCGCGGCGAGAATCCTGCTGCCTGCAGTGACTGGGTGCTGATGCGGTTGATGACGCGATGCAGTTGGCGCGACAGGCCAAGGATCATTGCGATCGCATGTTCGGCGCAGGCGATATTGGCGCGGCGGCGAATTTTCAGTACTGCAACCTGTCGTGCGGCGCAGGCGGATTCGTCGATACTGCTGGCGATGGCGCCGAATTTTTGCGCGGCGCGCAGATGTGGTGCGAGCGCCAGTTCTGCGGGGCCGATACGCAGGGATTCGATGACCGCGATGTCTGCGTCGGGCAGGTGTTTGTGCAACGCAGCTTCATCATCGACCAGGTGTACGGTCGCCGGGTAAAGTTTTTTCAGCCGGCCGCGCAGCTGGGACAGCCAGCCGTTGAAGTCCGGCAGATCGTGAGCAAAAAAATCGCTGAAGGCGGCGATGCGTTGCGGATCGGTATGTTCGGGATCGAGGATGACACCGAGAAGGCGGAGAAAGGGGTCGTTTTCAACGACCAGAACGGGCTGCGCTTTTTTCATGATTTCTGCTCGGGTTCGATACGCAGCGCGCGTGCGACGCGAGTATGCATGTTGTAGGCGCCTGCGAGCACGCTGATTTCGACAACGGCCTGGTCGTTGAAATGTTTTTTCAGTTCCACGTGCAGGGCATCGGGAACCTCAATCTGACGGGTCATCGCGTCGGTCCAGTCCAGTGCGGCACGCTGCGCCGGCGTGAACAGCCCGCCTTCCGGTTGCGCATCACCCAGCGCGGCAACCTGTTCCGGCGTCACGCCGGCCTTCAGTGCATGGCCGCTGCCGTGGATGCGCGCCTGGTATTCGGCGCCGTTGAGCAGCGATACGCGCAGGATGATCATCTCACGCAGCGCGGCATCGAGTGATGTCTTGTAACGGATGATGCTGTTGAAATCGAGCCAACCTGCGGCCACGGTCGGGCTGTTCATCAGTACGCGATAGAGGTTGATCAGCTTGCCGCGTTCGGCTTTGACGCGTGCGATGAAGGGGGCGAGATCGCTGCGCTCCTCGCTAAGCAGTGGTACTCGGGCCATGACAATTCCTAGATATATGTTTTTATTGAATAACTTTTATGTTTTTTGAGCGAATGGTGCAGTCAGTTCGGACGCTATTTTACCGGGCCGTATCCGCCGCCGCCCGGGGTTTCGATGATGAAAATGTCATCCGGCTGCATTTCCACGCTGGTGCAGGCGTCGAGTTCGGTCACGCCGCCGTCGGCGCGTTCGACGGCATTGCGCCCGGTGAGTCCGGGGCTGCCGCCGTTCATGCCGTAGGGCGGCACTCGACGGTGGCCTGAGAGAATTGCGGCAGTCATGGGTTCAAGAAAACGCATGCGGCGGATCGCGCCGTCTCCACCACACCAGTGACCGGCACCGCCACTGCCGTGACGGATCGCAAAACTGTCGAGCCGCACCGGGTAACGCCATTCCAGCACCTCGGGATCGGTTAGCCGCGAATTGGTCATATGGGTTTGAACGCAGGAAGTGCCGTCAAAACCATCGCCAGCGCCGGAGCCGCCGGCAATGGTTTCGTAATACTGATGCCGGGCATTGCCGAAGGTGAAATTGTTCATCGTGCCCTGCGAAGCGCCCATCACTCCGAGGGCACCATACAGCGCGTCGGTGACGCACTGCGAAGTTTCGACATTGCCGGCTACAACTGCGGCGGGATGTTGCGGATTAAGTAGCGTGCCCGGCGGTACGATGACTTCCAGCGGGCGCAGGCAGCCGGCATTGAGCGGGATGTCGTCATCAACCAGCGAGCGGAAGACATACAGCACGGCGGCCAGCGTCACCGCCAGTGGCGCGTTGAAGTTGTCATTGCCCTGCGGTGAGGTGCCGGTAAAGTCGATCACTGCGCTGCGTCTGGCGGTGTCGACGCGGATGGCGACACGGATCACCGCGCCGTGATCCATCTCGTAACTGAAGCGGCTGTCATGCAGATGGTCGATGACGCGCCGTACTGCAGCTTCGGCATTGTCCTGCACGTGGCGCATATAGGCCTGAACAACCTCGAGCCCGAACTGCCCGATCATGCGTTCCAGTTCCATCGCGCCCTTGTGGTTGGCCGCAATCATCGCGCGCAGATCGGCTATGTTCTGATCGATATTTCTTGCGGGGTGTTGAGTCGACGAGAACAGTTCCCGGGTTTCTGTTTCGCGGAATTTCCCGTCCTGCACCAGCAGGAAATTCGAGATCAGCACGCCTTCTTCGTCGATGTGACGACTGTCCGGCGGCATCGAGCCGGGGGTGATGCCCCCGACGTCGGCGTGGTGGCCGCGGGATCCGGTATAGAACAGCACTTTGCGACCTTCAGCATCGAAAACCGGGGTGATCACCGTGATGTCCGGCAGGTGGGTGCCGCCGGCATAGGGGTCATTCAGCATCCAGGCGTCGCCAGGCGACATGCGACCGTGGTTCGCGTCGATGACGGCTCGGACGCTCGCTCCCATCGAGCCCAGGTGAACAGGCATGTGCGGCGCATTGGCGATCAGATTGCCGTCGCCGTCAAACAGCGCGCACGAGAAATCCAGCCGCTCCTTGATGTTGACCGAATGTGCAGTGTTGGCCAGTGTTGCGCCCATCTGTTCTGCGATCGACATATAGAGATTGTTGAAGACTTCCAGCAGCACGGGGTCGGCGCGCGAACCGGTCTTTTCCTGCGCTTTCGGGCTGCTGCGCGTCAGCAACAGATGGCCTTCGGGAGCAACCTCTGCCTGCCAGCCGGGTTCGATGACCGTTGTCGCATGGGCATCCGTGATGATGGCCGGACCTTGTATCCGTGTTCCTGAGGGCAATGCATTACGGTGGTGTGCGTCGACTTCGTGCCAGGCGCCTTCGCAAAACATTGGCACGCGTAATGGCGCGGTCTGTCTTTCGGGGGCAGTTGTCGCAGCCAGCGCGGATTCATGATGGCCCTGACCGATCGCTTCGACGGTGACGGTGTCGATGATCAACGGGCGATCCTGCATCAGAAAGCTGTAGCGCTGCAGATAGGTCTGTTCGAATTCGTGCTGCATGGCGTCGCGAGTGCCCTGAGCGACGCCGATGACGCTGTCAGTGCCGGCGTATTTAATCAGCAGGCGGATCTGCAGACGGATGGCTGAGGAAGCGATGCCTTGGGACAGCACCTGATCGCTCGCGGTCTTGCCCAGTCTTGTAATGTCAGGTTGTAGGGCGCGAAGTGTGGCGTCAGACAGCGGCGATTCGACAGCCTGCTCGCGTATGGCGGTAATGTCCGCCAATCCCATGCCGAATGCCGACAACAC
>Ga0078894_10000116_pt1 | contig 48124 bp, 45 predicted proteins | sample LauGreSu1BDMLBSD_2_FD_67506 | JGI IMG/M metagenome (GOLD analysis project Ga0078894, IMG submission 67506) | Freshwater lake microbial communities from Lake Michigan, USA - Su13.BD.MLB.SD (version 4) (version 4) | ecosystem: Environmental > Aquatic > Freshwater > Lake | place: Lake Michigan...
ATAAAATATTGTTCTTCTTCTTCAATTGACTTAAAATTATAAGTTTTTCCCTTGCAAATTTTATAACCCTTAATAAGTTGTTGCTTATACTCGTCATCAATATCATTTAAGTCTCGTTTGTGTTCATCTGCCAAGTTTTTAATTACTGTCCAAATATGCTCATCTTCGATATTCATTTTTGCTTATTAGTGTTTGAGTTTAATATGCATTTTATTTTAAAGTTAAAAAACATTTCAATTTTTTCCGTGAAAAATGGTGTTTACACCTTTTCATCAGTGAAAAGTAACGTTGCCATGCGCATTTACAATGCGCAAAGGTGTAAAAGGTGTAAAGAATCAAATATTAAATATAAATCATATTACATTTAATATTTATTTATCAAAATTGTATCTGTCAAAATCAAACTTTGAAAAAGCTTCTTTCTGCGCCTTTCTTTGCTTTTCCTTTTTTGCTTTCTCTAATACTGCCATAGCAGCAGCCAATTCAGTTTCACTAACAACACCGTCATCGTTTGTGTCAATTAATTTATGAAGAATTCTATATTCACTAGGAACAATACATAAACTACTTTCCTCATTAAATAAATGATCAGATAATATTGTAAAAACAGCTGTTAATCCTAGGGCAGTATAAATATCACGAGTACCCATCCATGCCATAGAAAAAACTAATAATTGTTTGCTAACGGTATATTTCATATATTCCTCAGTTGATTTACTAAACTGAATAGATATGAACTTTGAACCTACGTTGAGTAAAATCATTACTACACCTGCAAAGAATTTACTATTATTTAAATACATAATATGATGATTTAAATACGATAAACCATTTGTCATCGGTGTAAATATGGTAGTTTTCCCTCCAATTTGTAAATCTTCATTGACAGGATTGACTTGTTTTGTATTTATAGATGATTCTGTTTTACTCATTTCACTATACTAAAATAACATATTATAAAAAATTTTACAAAAGCTTACATTATTCCAAATTTTCTAAAAAGGGTATGAATATTATTTTTGTGAGTATTATATGTTTTTTTTGTATAAATGCGTGCATGTCTTATATATGGATTATAAAATTCTCTTATTTTTGGAGTAAAAGCCTCTTCTTTATGTGTGGAATTTATATAAGCAAAAATAAGAATGATTATAATAAAAAGTAAATAATGAAAAAGATATTTCATATATATACTTATGTGTCAAAATAATAAATTACATAAATAATACTAAATAACTACTATTGTAGTATTATTAAACTATATTATATAAATTAAATTATAAAAATTAAATTAAATTAAACTAAAATTTTGAATACGAGTTAGTAAACGAACCATCGAATGCATCTACTTGACTAGATTCGCGCATATTATAATTTACAGGTATAGTATTAGATTGTTTTCCTCTTTTCATATTATTTTCAGTGCCAATTAGATCAAACCCCTCAGCGCCTGTTAAATTAGTCTTCTTTTGTGAAACAACTTGTTTAACTTGTTTAGCAATTTGCCCAGATCCTACATTAGCGGTTTGACCAGAAGCATCTGTAACAGTAGAGGAACCACTGCTCAAAGACAATGTGTTACCTTGTTGTCCTGTTACAGTGTTACCAGATACATCAATTTTATTACCAGACATATCAACTGTTTGTCCAGAAGCATCTGTGAAACCTTCTAAAAATCCCATATAGCTTTGATTGAACATAATAATGATAAATAGAACAGCGACAACTCCTAAAATCTTATTTGTGTAAGCAATGAATAATATAAACAATATTAAAACACATCTTCCTAAAACAGAATCTAATAAAAAGTTGAAAAATTGTGCTTGACTTAATAAAACAACAAGTAATAAAGTAGCAACAACTCCTAAATTATTTTTACTGACTAGCTTAAAGTTCATATATAAATAAAGTTATATAATTTTATTTTCTAAAAGTATAAATAAATTGTATTTTCAGTCGGTTTAAACAAATTATTATCTAAATTTTAATTAAGAATGTCTTTAGCAATGTTTGCTGCCCCATTTAATGATAATTCAAATAGTGAATCAATAATGAATGATAATAATAGTATAATAAATAAAAAACGACAAACACATAATAGAACGCAAAAAATATATCCTAAAGAAGGATTTAACGCAGGAGAAATAAATACAAATAAAGTAAATAATGTTTTAGATGAAATACACAAAAATTCTAAAGTAGATGATGAAAGTAGTGGTTTGACTGATTTTAATCCACCTCCAAAGCCAAAATCTGCTGGTGTAAATAAAACTATTACTACTGAAGAAATGATGAATATGACAAATCAAAATAATAGTGCTATGTTTAGAACATTAGGAAGAGCCCCTCAACCAAATTATGAAGGTGATGATAATTTAGATTTAAACGATTACGGTAATTATGGTGATAGTAAGAGTGTAGAAGAATATTATAAAAAAATATTACCAGGATATAATCCAAATAGAGGGCCAATAAATAAACCATATTACAATCAAAATGTTACTACTTCACATAACCAAGACAAACAAACCCAAGATCCTTTAATGCAAAAGCTAAACTATATGATTACTCTTTTAGAGAATCAACAAGACGAGAAAACAAACAATACAACAGAGGAAATAATATTGTATTCATTTTTAGGTATATTTATTATTTTTATAGTAGATTCTTTTGCTAGGGTTGGAAAATATGTAAGATAAAAAATATATTTTATAAAATGACTTAAACCAAATACACTATATAAATGTAGTAAAAAATGTCAAAATATTTAATAATTCATAATAAGCATGAAGGTTGTTATGATTTTCAATGCTATGAAGATGAGGCAACTAGAATGAGATTAACTTCTATTACTATAAATCCGCCGAAAATTTTCATGTTTAATGATAAACAGCAAGCACAGGAATTTTTTGATGAGTATATAAATGATGTAGATGTGATAGATAATAGATGTAGGAAAGGAGACGAAGTAGAGCATATTGACTATTGCACATGCGGAATCATTGAATTAGACGATGATGAGAACCCCATCTTATTTTATAATAAGAGAAACCAGATATTTTTTTTGGAGAATGGTCCGCAAGTATTTTTACCACCACAAGAGTTGAAAAATGATATAGGAAATTTGAATCTTACAAACAAATTAATACGAAAATGTAAGACACTAGGTAGAGAACAGAGAAAAAGATATATAGAATTAGGTAAGGTTTGTGAAGAATGTGAAGTTACTTCAAAGGAAAAAAATAAAGAGAAAGATAAAAAAACAAATAAAAAACAACTTATTATTGAAGAGGATGAAGATGATAAAGATGATGATGAATCTAATTAAAATAGATAAATATAGATAAATATAGATAAATATAGATAAATATAGATAAATTAAATTTTATAAGAATTTTAATTTATTATTAACACTTTATGTGATTTAAATGTTGGGTAAGCAAAATTATAAAAAAAATAAGCAGTGGGACTAATTATTAATGGTTTTGTTTTTAAGAGTATATTTTCAATAATAATATTGTTATGAGAAATATTTTCAATTGCCGCAAACCCAAAATAATTTTCAGCCGCTATTTTCCAAAAACTTATTTTAAACCCCTGTATAAAAATAGTATCATCTGTATTATTAATAGAAGCAAAACAACTGAGAACCTCTATATTTTTTTCTACTTGAACACATGATTTTCTAAAAAAATACGCGCATACAATTTCATCATCTACAATAATAACATTCACAAAAATATTTTTCGTCTTAATAAGCTCAATAATATTTGATATATCACTGCTTATAACAATATCAAAGCTATCCTTATTATTTTGAATAAAATCAAAAAAGAAATGAAAATTCTGCGGATTTATTTCTACCAATTTATATACTGCCTCCAAATCCATCGGTTTCGTCCATTTATCTACTTGAAAACCAAATGTAGAATAAACACATAGCGGAATAATACCTGTTAATTCATCTTCTCTCTTGAAAAGCGAAACAACAATGTTTTTATTAATATGACTTTGATTGTAATGGTGCGTTTGAATAATTTGTTGAGCAATCCCCTTTTTCCTTTTGAATTTATCCACGCATAAATAATCAACATAATAAGCCTTGAATGACGCATCTTTATCGCCATTATTTATAAAAATATTAACAGGTCGAGTCGTCATAACCCCTATAATTTTGAGATCCGTTATGTTAGTGCCTTTTTTTCGGTCGACCATGAAATTCTCTTCAGTATAAAATGATACAAAAGATTTATAATTATGTCCATGGAAATATGGAGTTATATTCGAAGACTCTGGTGCGAAAATATTGTCTTTATTTTGTAGATAGTTTGTCTTTATGAAATTTACAAACCTTGTCAGTTTCAGTTTGGATAGCTCATCGAAAACAATAGTTTCTATATTTTTAAAATTAGTGTATTTGTTTTTTGTTGGCAAAGAGTGGTTTATGATGCCTGGTGCGTTAAAATAATAACCTAAATCGTATATATGAAATACTGGTTGATAAACCCAAAAACCGTATTTAATTTTTATGTAAATATAAATAATGAATATAGTGATTACTGTAAAAAATAATATGTATGATAAATACTCAATCATATTATTTGATAATTTTAAAAATACTTTGGAGAAACTTATTATTATACTCTAAATATTATAATCATTATACACGGTTTTACTATAATAATTTGTGATGTTATTTGATTGTCTTATAGGGTTAGCGCGTTTTACACTTTCTTCATATATTTGAATAGCTTGTTTTCTTCCTTTAAATTCACCAATATTCACTTTTTTATTTTCCAAATCTTTATAATGCTGGAAAAAATATTTGATTTTTCCTCTACTTATAATTGATAAATCATTAATATTTTCAAATAGTTCATAACCAGGAGCTACTTTTTTAGAAGGAAAAGCGATCAATTTAGGATCATCTCCTTTATCATCTGATGTTTCTAAGACACCTATTATCTTACATTCGATATAAGAACCAGGAATAAGTTCATCATCCATTAAAACAACAACATCAATAGGGTCACCATCTTCTGATAAAGTATTTGGCACGAAACCATAGTTGAAATGATATTTTAAAGGTGTATGTAACACACGATCACATATTAGTGCTTTTCTCTCTTTATCATATTCATATTTAATATGACCATTTTTAGCAATTTCAATAAATACATCTATAACATATTCATTACAATTGGAACCATTATCACTATTAACACTATTATCACTGTTAACGCTATTAGAACTATTAGAACTATTATTACTCATTATAATAATATAAATTGTATTTTGTATTTATATTATTTAATGTCTTTTATACTTTAATTTTTTATATTTTATATTTTATTCGTTTGAATAATGGATTAACCAGGTTTTACAAAAATATACAAATATTGGTTTTCATAAGCACATTTTACAAGATCTACCTTACTATTCATAATAAATCCACAATCCTGCGCTTGATTTACAATACTTGTAGTGTCTTCCATATGTAATACTTGTTGTTGTTTTCTTACATTACCATCATTGAACTTGAACTTTTCATCAAAAGTAGCTACATCATTGTCTTTGTCCAAGTTGAAATTGGAATTGTAAGTGAACTCTTCAAAGGTAATCTTTGTTTTCGTTATACGCTCCTTAGCATATTTTTGCGGTGAAACTATATATAATGGATTTCCTGGTGGTAAGATAGGGTCGAATGTTTCCCTGTCGACTAAATGAACAATTAAATAACCACCTGGCATTAACCATTCCATACAATTATCAAAAAAGTATCTTTTGTCTTTAAAATAATAAATAGTAAAATACAAACATAATATATGTGTTAAAGAATTATATTTAAATATAGAATTATCTAAAGCATCACCTACCTTGAATTTTAATCCAGGATAGTTTTGCTGAGCTTGTTTAATCATAGAAGGTGATATATCAATACCTACTACATTTAAATTTTTCTCTGAAAGTTTGGCTACATGATGACCAGTTCCACAACCAATATCAGCAATTACACTTGTTGAATCAGGTTGAGTCGTTCTAACTATAGCACCGCATTCATAATCATTTTTTACAATATTAAAAACTAAGTAATCGTAAATATTAGCATAAAAATCGTCATATATATCATTGTCTTCCTTGAAAAGGAATTTTTCATTTTGGATGAATCCTTCTTTTTTTTTCATAGATAATACAGCTCTAAAAAATGCCATTACAGCTAGCAGTAAAACAATAAATATAAGAATTTTTCCAAAATTAGACATTTTATTATAAATAGTTGTAATTGATTTAATTATTTTCATCTATATGTATTGTTGTTATTTTTTTTGTATAATTTTTAATTATATGAGCGATTCAGAAATTAATGATATTAGAGGACAAAAAGATTTTAAAGGAATCACCTTTTCGAAATTTAAAAAAACAGATGTAAGAAAAGAATTGCTAAATAGTTTAATAAATTCCAAGATAGAACCAGCATGTTATTGGAGTGCAGAATTAATATGTGCCGGACATTATAGTGATCTTTGGGAGTTAATATTGTTTTTCTATAGTAAATTTATTCATTTAGGGAATCCTAAAATAGCCATTTATTTAGAATTAAGAATCAACAATTTTAAAGATATAATAAACAATGGTTTTACTGGAAATGAACTTAGAATGAGAAATAACGATAAAATTCGCCGACTTTTTTGCGAAGTTATGTGTGTGTTGTGTGATGCTAAAAGGAAACATAGTTTTGACAATATAAAAATTAAGAAGGAAGATTTTGATATGACACAAATGACGGATCGTTTCAAAGCACCCAATATCAAATATGCGGAAGAGGTGTTTTTAAAAGAAGACCCTAAAGAGCTATTTGTTGCTATAAATGAATTCGCATACAACATATCTCAAGACGGTAAAAATATAATAAGTGCATGTTATTGGATAGAGTGGATTATGGAGTTTGAAACCTTATGTAAAAGTAGAAAGGAAAAAATTAGGTGCGAGAGAAGAACATTTGTGCCAGTAGATAGCAAACTACAAATGGATATTATTTGGATTGTATGGGATCTATTATTGAAAGAAGGTGAAAAAAGATCGAAAATAATAAAAAAAATATTAGAAGCTTTATTAAGCTTGTTCACTTTAAAATTCACACAAGGGTGTTACAAAAAACGCAAGTATATTTTATATTTTGCAGTATCTTTATTATGTGAAACTATAAATGTCGAGGAAGAAATAATACGAAAGACACAACAAGAAATTGTCAGCAATGTTGTTAAAAAAATAGATTTGGTTTACAAACAGATAAAAAAGAATGAGGAATCACCTGGAACAGAATATTTATTCAAAGACATAAAATCGTCTAATTTAGAAAAGACGATTGAAAAATTAGAAAAAATGAATACTTTTGGTGAATCTTTTATACCAAGATTATAACCAACATTATAAAAATATTGCGTTATAATATATGAAACGTGGACATACAAAAAAACATAGAAATAGCAGACATACAAAAACAAGATCTGCACATAAGCCTAGTTTGAAGAGTTTTGAAAAAGAAATAACTGTTGTCTTTTTAGAAATGCTTTTGATGATAAAATTATATCATTGGAAAACAACCAGTTACGCTACACATAAAGCAACCGATGAGTTATATACAAAATTAAATGCTAATATAGATAGTTTTATTGAAGTTATTTTAGGAAAATCAGGATCAAGAATTGATTTAATGGGACATAAACATATTAGACTAGTAGATTTGAGTTCTCAAGAATCTTTGAAGAGAGAAGTGGAACACTTTAAACACTATTTAGTAGGTTTAAATAATAATAAAGCAATGATGTCAATGAGTAATACAGATCTATTTAATATTCGTGATACAATTTTAGGTGATATGAACCAATTTTTGTATTTATTGTCATTCAAATAAACATGCGAAATTATAATAAAAATTAATATATTTATTTTTATTATAATGGATAATTCAAAAAATTTATCAAATTCTTTATTACAGTCAAGTGACACTTCTTCTTTAAATAATTCAAGTAGTTTAAGTAGTTCATCGTCTTTATCAAATATGGGGACAGGTTTTTTTAGTATGTTACAAAATATAAATGGGCTTACCTGGATAATAATTATATTGATTTTAGCATTTTTAGGTTTTAACGTTTTTGTTTATTTAGCAAAGGGAACACAAGATATTACTAATTTTTTCAATCCTATTTTAAAAAAACTATTTGGTGTAGCACTAGTAACTACAGGCGAAGCTGTTGATATAACTGCTGAAGGCGCTAAAACAGTTATAAATACTACTGCTGATGTTCTTGATACTGGTCTAACTGCTATTCAAAAAATAACACCAAATCCAGAAGGCAAACAAGCAGAAAGTAGTGTTCCATCACAACAAGTAAATATGTCACAAGCGGATATAATGGCCAACAATAGTTTAAATAAAGCATTGAACAATGCAAGTGCCCAAAAGAATACAAAACAGGATCAAGATTATGAAGCGAATGAAGCTACTAGTTCAGTTCATTCTTCAGGACAACAAGGTGGTTGGTGTTATATAGGGGAAGATAGAGGTTATAGAACATGCACTCAAGTAGGTGTAAATGATAAATGTATGTCAGGTGATATTTTCCCTAGTCAAGAAATATGCATAAACCCTAGTTTAAGAGCTTAGAAAATATAATACAATTTATTGTGTATTTATTGTATTATAAATTATAAATTATAAATTATAGTATTTGAAGGCGTAGATTCTATTGTTGTGCTTAAAGATGTTACATAAATAATATTTTCTTTTGAAGTTATATTAATTGTTACTGTAAATGTAGTATATAGAACATTAATATATATAACACCATTTAAATAAATATTAAAACTAGAAATAGGTAAACATTCTTTTGATTCAATATTGGTCCATGTAATAGTTACATTTATTTCAGTTCCAGATTCTATTGAAACAATTGGTGGGTCAGGTTTAACAGCACTCAAAAACCCTTTATAATTTATAGGATATTTGTTTGTGCTATTATTCATAAAGTAGCGCGTCTTTGGATACCATGGTGACAACTTTGAGTCCCAATATAAATATATTGGCGTTCCTGGAACATCACTGCAATAAGTAGGAAACAAATTTCGTTGTTTAAAAGTATTTATTACTTCACCAGTGCATTGATTTACTATAGATGTTCCAATGAGTGATCCACCATCCTTTAATAAATTGTTTGAACAGTCTCCTATTCTTTGTGAATAATATTGAAAAGGGCCAGATATATTATTTGGCGAACCAACTATTTCATTTGGGAAAGGAATGCTATTATAATTGACTCTTTGATAACTATTTGTATTTGGATTTGTATAAGTTTGTGATTGTGTAGCATATCCTTTTTTACGTGTGTTCCACATACCTTTAGCTATTAGTGAATATTTTTGATTCTTTGTCATACCAAAATTATTATTTTTATACTGAAGTATATTACCCTTTTGAATTTGTTTTTGAATTAAACTTGCATCTAATAATGTGCCCTTTTTATTTAATAAAGGTATGTATACAGAATCATATGAATCATTATCTTGAATATATGTACACTGATTTTGAACTCTAGACCATACTCTTGTAGGATTAGGGTTATAAACTATAGGGTTAGACATATATATAGTTTATTTATTAATTCTCTTTAATAAATAAATTATATTAGGTTATAATTAAATTAGATTATAATTAAATTAAAGATGTTTATTTTATTAACTACTGGAACTAGCAGATGTAACCGAATCAGTTAGTTCACTTGTAGGATTATATGCATCACCTGCACCATAAAAGAACCATCTTAATGATAAATAATTATAGGTAGGAACAGACATTCCACCAGTAGAGCCAATCATTTTAGTATTAGGTCCTTTGTTTATCAAATTTTGTATTGCTGTTGTTCCTAAAGCATAATTATAATACCATAGATTAGAAATGTAACCATCAAAACCACCGTTCATCGCTACATACACGTCGCCATAGTTTTGTTTTGGGACACCAGTTAAGTTAATACTTCTGGTAATAGTTCCATTAATATAAACATCCAAAGTTGTATTTTGACATCTAATTATAACATTTACCCATTTATTTAATGGAATATCAGGGATAGTTATTTCCTCATTAATTACATAATATGTGTTCATGATAACCACCAAAGTATTTGAATTTGGAGCTAAATATAAACCAGGTGCGTTATTTGGATCAATAATACCATTAGAACCTAAATCACTATTACCTTTACTAAAGATATGTTGATAAGTATTAGAAGTAGTATTTACACTGTCTATATAAAGCCATACAGACCATGTAAATTCTACACCATCAGTAGCATTTACAGATCTATAAATAGTAACTGAACCATTGCTACTAGGATCTTGAGGGAAAATAATCATTTGACTACCATCTACCATACCATCTATAAGATGAGGTGAATCATTTGGTGCGAAAAACCATGAAAGAACTGTTATTCCTAATCTTAATAATACAATAAAACCAAATAAAACTAATAATAGAAATGCAAATTTTGCTACTAAACTATTTGATTCTAAAAATTCACGATTTCCAAAATTGCCTTTATTTGTTGAAAATGAATTAAATGCTCCGTTACTGTTCATTATATATATTAATTAAATAAGAAAATTTAAAAATATTGTTTCAATTTAAAAATTTCTTTTTTCTCTATACTAATCTTTAGTATTACTAGAAAGATTAAAAAAAATTATCTAATTCGTCTATATTCAAACAATCTTTATTTATATCTTTGACATCCTTAGAATCCATTTATAACATATAATGAAAATAATATACGTTTTATATATTTTATAATTTAGAAATATGATCTATTAAATTGATACACTACTTTGTGTAGTTCCATTTTCTACTAAAGAAATTTGGATTTGGTATGAGTTAAACATAGCGCCCCAACTTGAATATCCTTTGGTATAAATATTCCATGCATCTTGTGGATTCAAAGAATTTGGATAATATTGTAATTTTGATGTCCAACCATCGAAACCACCGCTTGGTGTGACGTAAATATTGGCATTATTATTAACACTCGCTACACCAGGTAATAAACATGTTTTAACTAACTTACCATCAATATATAAATCCATTGATCTACCATAAACACTTACTATTAAGTTGACCCATTTTTGAATTGGAATATTAGAAATATTACATGTTTGAACAACAGTATTTCCTCCTGCAGTTGTTGGTTCTTGATCAGCACCAGGATAACAACCTAAAGAAACAGATAGGTTGTTTTCAACCGCACCTAAAACTACTGCTGGACAAGGGTCTAATCCATTTACACCATCTACTGAACCACTTCCTGAAGCACTTACGGAACCCATTCTGCCAAAAATAACTTTGGGTTCTCCATAACGATAATTCCAATCGTTAACATAGAACCATATAGAATAAGCAAAATTACTAGATGGCGTATTAGATCCATTTGTTGCTAAAGAGGTAGCATCAATAGTTGTTGCAGTTTGACCGCTTTGAATATTTTGTAATGTATATGGATCAGAGAAAATATATTTCATTAACAAATAAATTAGAACAATTATAACTACTGTAATGACAATACTTAAAGGACTCATTGTATAATATAGATTTAGAAATTTTCTAGTTATTTTCATGAATTAAATTAATAAATTGATAAAATTAATTTATTAATAATCGAATAATCGAATAATGTCTTAATGTTTATAGAGTAGTATTTATAGACGAACTTAATGTGTTTGTATTATTTATTAAAATAGTTGTATTAGACTCATTTGTTGTAGGTGGATTTTTATCCTTAACAATGTTATATAAATAATAAATTCGTGGTTGTGTCAATGGTTTTCTAAAATAAACCACATTACAAATACCACCTTTAATCCCAGAATCTTGACCTATTGTTAAACTATCCAGTGTATAATATGGAACGACATCTATATTTGATTTAACTAATTCACCATTTAAAAATATATCTAAAAATCCACCATTATAGTTAAGAATAATATTATTCCATTTTTGTAGTAAAAAATTATCATTTATATAAACAATTCTATTACCATTTGTGTCGAATTCATATGCGCTATTATTTGATGAGTCTTGTAATCCCTGCTGCATCATCGTAATCATTAAAGTATTTGTCGAACCATTATAGAGGACGTTCGGTTTATTTGCAAAATTTAATATAGATGTATATGTTTCATATGAAGGATTTGTATTTGGTGGTGCCGCATCTATAAAAACCCAAAAAGATAAAGAGTATTGATAATCATATTCATCACTGCCACCATTCAAGTCTTGATATGTTCCTAAATTATATTGTGTATCTGTGTATACAGGTTTATTCACTAGTTGATCACCACCTTGAATACTAAAATAATTATAAATATAAGGTGCTATAAAATATACCAAATATATGCCTAGCACAGAGAATAATGCAATAAAAGACCCATAAGTTGTGTTGTTATATTCATTTTTAGCAGTTTTTCCAATTGCGTCAAATGTTCCTGTAAACAAACAAGGAATATAAAATAATAAGTTAAGAATTAAATTAATGAAACCAGATTTTTTAGAATTTCCAGATGGTGATTGAACATTAATAGCTTTATATATTAATCCAAGAATTATAATAACAAGCACTAAATTTAATATAAAACTAACAATACTAGATTGACCTGATAAATTTTGAATACTATTAGTTAACCAGTATATTATTAATCCAGATACAATAAATCCAAAAATAATTAATAATGAGCGTTTTATTAAACTGGTTGTATTTGAATTAGCTGCTTTATTCGTGATTTCAGGAAATAAATTAAATATATTGATAGTGCACCATAGAATAGAAATGATTAATACGATTATAACAACACCTGCATATTTACTTTGATTATCCAATATACCGCCTTGATTTGTATAAATTAATGCTGTCATTATAATCAAAAATATTACAAAAAGTATGCTACTATAAACCCCACGTTTTGAAAAATTATTTAAAAAATTCTTTTGTTGTTGATTACCACTATTTTCTGGTAATGTTAAAAGAGTAACCAAGTATATAAAAGCGAAAACAGATGTCACTATAGTTAATAATAATGTGTAACCAAAGTATTGAGAAATATATCCACCTGGGTCTGTATTGTAAAAAATAATATAACATGTGATCAAGCAAAAAGTAATAATCATCATTTTAATTCTTTCATAATTAATGTTAAAAATGTCTACATAATTTGCTGTTGTGGCTTTGTAAAAAGATAAAACACCAAGCAGTGCGGTAATAGGTGTGATAATATATGCGTAATTGTTTAAAGTATCACTAGGCATAAGTGTAAAAAATAATATAAGAAATATTGTGTATAAAATAACATATACTACATTACTAATTTGAGAGAATAAATCTCTCACTTCTTTGAAATTAGGTAGTAATGTAAAACATAGCAAAACAATAATAAGGACAAAAAATACAATAACGAAAACATCTCCTGTTATTTGTTGTTGGCTACTTGTTAATGGGTCAAACTTGACTTTAAATATTAGTAAAAGCAACATAATAATAAGAAAAATGATTAGGACAGCGAATCCTGTTAAAAGTCTAGGTGTTGTAAATACTGAACTTATATTATTACCTACATTACGTATATTATTGTTTATATTTGTATTCATATATTATTATAACACAATATTATTTCATTTTATTTATTACAATTATTCAAATAATATTCCTATTATGATTTCTTAATTTTAAATTTTACACCTTTTCTCTTTGAAAACGCCTATAAATGAGGAGTTTTCAAAGAGAAAAGTAACGTTGCCATGTGCATATTAAATGCGCAAAGGTGTACAATTTATAAACAAGTTACATATTTTCACTTGCAGTCTTTTTACCATGGCAATTACGACAAAGCGCTATCAAATTTTGCACATCATTCCCACCGCCATACTCTAAACGTGTCTTATGATCAATCTCAAATGTATGATCTAGTTGTGAATCACAGTGTCCGCATTTCCAATCTTGATTAGCAGCAACATATTTCTTTTTTGTTTCACTTACGGAACGTTTTGTGCCATTTTTACCAGATGTTAATATTCTTTTATCACAATTTGTAAATCCAGGTGGCGCTCCACATGGTTCAAAATCATTGAATGATTCCATAAAACTACGTTCATTTGATGATGTGAAATCAAATACAGGACTTAACATATCCATGGATGTTTTATCGATAGGCATAAATTTTACCACATTATTCGCATATAATAACATATTACGTCCTTGTGCAGGATTTCTTTTTAACAATAAATAAATACCAATGCCTAATAAAACATAGAAAATCATTTTATAGTATTTTTTAAATGACAATAACATTTTTGTATATTTTCCATCTTGGTATGCGTTATATACAAAGAATGCTGTTAATCCTAATATAAATATTTCTAATCTCATTATATATATTATTAAATAATAATATATATTAGTGATAATTTTGTTATCTAATAAATTTAAATATAATTTCTATTATTTATTTTTTATTAGAAGTTGTATTCTTTTTCATAGTGTTCGTCATTGGTTCCTTTGATTGAAAGTTTTCCTTTCCAAAAGGTCCTTGTAATTTGACAGCATTCAAATATCCACGTTGTTCGCTTGATAAACGCATAATTCTAAGCATTGCTAATAACATAACAATATATGGTAACAATACTAAGAACCATGAAAGAGAATGTAAACCTTTATCACATAACCATCCTAAAACAAATGTCCAAATAAGGGCAAAAACCAATTTAAGAACTATTGCTAAAATACCAAAACCGTTAAATAATTCTACTAGTGCAGCTATTACTGCAATGGCAAAATATATTTTTGCTGGTGTGCAAAGCTTTGCGAATTTCTTCAACATTATATATTATTGTTATATTTTATTTTATTTTATTTTTATATTTTCTTTTTTTTGAAACCATAAATAAATTTTCTGTTTTAAACTTTCTTGTTTTATTTTTGGATAATCTTCTAAAAAATCTTTTGGAACTACTTGGTATAAATGTTTTCCCAGTTAAACTTTTAATAAATTTTTTTCTAGTGGTTTTGTTATTTATGTTCTTTATACCACTTGCTAATTTTATTTGAACAATTTCTTCTTTATTTATTAACTTACCTAATTTGTAAAGATCTTTATATAACTCAATTAAGTTGATTGGTTTAATTCTCGGTTCGTATAAATATTTGATAAATAAATTTTTAATTGCGTTAAACATATCTAATTGATTATTTGTTAAATTATCATAATTCAAATGTAATAATTCCAATAATGGAAAATATACTGTAATAAAGCCCCATTTATCTGTAATCTCAATAAAAACATTATCTAAATAATCACGTAAATTTAATGTCCCATTTTCTCTAAATTTTGTAAAATGAATAAGTATCTGGACTATATAATTAATAATATAAGGAACAGTAAATTCACTCTCAATTAACGTTTTTTTATTTTCTTCTGTCAAATTTTTGATCTCATTGTTGAATAAAATATACATTATTTCATTTATAAATTTATAATGACCAGGACCTCTCTCTTCAATCCAGGAATGTAGATAATCTAAGACAAAAGGTTTTAGATTTGCTTCATCCTTTTTCCCACCATTTAAAATATATTCTGTGTATTTTTTAACAAAAGATTCTGTAAAAATGATAACTGAGAATGGAACATTAAATTGTAATGGTCTATTTCTCCATGTGCTAGGAAAAGAATCTTCTTTAAATGGAACATATTCTGTAGATAACCCCCAATCGATAATTCTGGTTTTAATTTTATCTTTATTTTCTTCATCTTTATCTTCATCTTTATCTTCATCTTCTTCATCTTTATCTTCATCTTCTTTATCTTTATCTTCATCTTCTTCTTTATCTTCTACTAAAATATTTGAATCTTTCAAATCACAATGATATACATTTTTTTTATTCATAGGAACAATTCCATATTTTAATAGTTGAACTAATTTTATATGTAATTTATATATTTTTGCAAATGACTGGTTTTCATAGATGTAATCATCAACAGGTTTTCCACCGTATGGTATATTTAAAGCCATCATTTTACTCAATTTTTCATTTATATTACTTTTCTTTATTTTATCATTTTTAAAAGCGTTACACTTTGCATTAAAATCTTTGAGATCATTCTCTGTTAATTTTTCAGGTTCGCATAAAGTCAAATCGTCTACTAAAAAATAATTTCTATAGTTTTTTATATTTTTAACTTTCTCTCTAATATCATGTATTTCTTCATATTCTTTTAAAGCATGGTCTTCTGTCATTAATTTTGTTATTTTTCCTTCTTCTTTTTTTGAAGAACCTTTGCATTTTAACGCTGGGCTAAAAACACAACCAAATCCTCCTGAAGCAATTGCTTTACCACCCTGTTTTTTATTTTTATTTAATTTATTATTCATTTATATACTATATTTATATTTATTTTTGTAAATATTGGTTTTACCTTTTTATTTGTCATATAGGTAATAAATTAAACCTGAAATTGATATTAAAATAAAAATATAAATTGCCTTATCTCTCATCTTATAATATTCTGCTAACTTAATATCTTTCGATTTATATTCATCATAATATTTTACAAAAAAATCATTCAACGAAACTTTCGGTTTTTCTAATTTCTCATTAATTTTATTGTGCATGAAGTGAACCCACCTTACAAAGGAGTCTCTATTATCTAAATAAGGCGTTATTGGGTATTTATCTATTAATTTACTAAACTCTCCTGAAATTTCTGATACTGGAAGAAATAAAGGTATATTTTGTATAAACTCATAATACTTTTTTTTTGTAACAGAATTAGGATGATGTGGATATGTCATAGCAACGGTATGTAAAAAAAACCAGTAATGAGGTCCCCATACTTTTGGATCAAGATAAACAGTCATTAATATTTTTAAGTAAAATATTATTTATTTTTAAACCATCATTTCAAAATAAATTTATATAACAACAATTATTATTTAAATGTATTTATTTATAAAACATTAGTTAATACAATGAATAAAAGTATAAATATATGTAATAATTGTGGTAAGCAAGGTCATTTATTTCACCAGTGTAAGTTACCTATTACAAGTTATGGTGTTATTGTATTTAGATCTAGTGAGAAGGGTCTTCAATATCTTATGATAAGACGTAAGGATAGTTTTGGTTTTATCGATTTAATTAGAGGAAAATATTCACCCTATAATATTTATCAAATACAAAACATAGTCAATGAAATGTCGTTAGTGGAAAAAGAGAGAATATTGAATGAATCGTTTGAAGAATTATGGACGAAAATGTGGGGTGAATCATGTAATACACAATATAAAAATGAAGAACAAACAACCTCGAAAAAATTGGAAATAATAAGAAATGGTGTATTCTTAAACGATGACTTCATAACATTAAGAGATATTGTAGATAAGAGTAGTTCGAATTGGGTTGAAACGGAATGGGAATTTCCTAAGGGCAGAAGAAATAGTAAGGAGAAAGACATTGATTGTGCTTTGAGAGAATTTGAGGAAGAAACAGGAATTCCTCATAATAAAATAACTATCATAGAAAATTTATTGCCTTTTGAAGAAATATTTATAGGAACAAATCATAAATCCTATAAGCATAAATATTTTTTGGCTTATATGAATGATATGGAAGATATTTTGAACAATTTTCAAGTGACAGAGGTAAGTAAATTAGAGTGGAAGACATTGGATGAATGTTTAGAATCAATAAGACCATATAATTTAGAAAAAAAGAAATTAATTAAAAATATTAATAAAGTATTACAAGAATATAGATTATATTAATAATATATAGTATTATGACAGAAAATCCAAAAAAAAAGACAAATTTAATTATAGAATCTTCAGAATCTTCACAAGAAAACAGTAATAATACTAGTAGTAATAATACTAGTAGTAATAGTTCTGAAACAGAAAATACATCTCCAACTAAAATATCAAGTGATGATAATTCTATAACGTCGTCTATTCCATCTAATAAAGATAGTGTAGTTGAAGATGAAAATGAAGATATAGAATCATCTTCTACTAATTCTCTTGATGAAAATATTAATTTAGAAGCTGAATTCAAAAAAATTAATTGTAAAGATGAAAATTTCTATTCCAAAGACTGTAATAAATTTTTACTGAAAAAAGAATTAGTTGAAGGAAAATATTTAGAAGAGCATCCAGAAGAAGACCTCTATTTATATCCTAATTTAAGTGATAAAAACTTTAATATTAAAATTGCTACAAAAAAAGAATTTAATGATACAAAATACGATGGCACGATTCATAAAAGTATTAAAGAACAAGCTGATATATTAGCTAATGCTGATTTTGAATTGCAACCACACCAAGCATTTGTGAAAAATTTCATGTCATTTCAAACACCATACAGTAGTATGCTTTTATATCATGGTTTAGGAACAGGTAAAACCTGTAGTGCTATAGGAATTTGCGAAGATATGCGCGATTATATGAAGAAAATGGGTATTACAAAAAGAATAATTATTGTTGCCTCTGAGAATGTTCAAGACAATTTTCGCTTACAGCTTTTTGACGAGCGTAAATTAAAATTGGTTGATGGAATATGGAATATAAGATCTTGTACAGGGAACAAATTATTGAAAGAAATAAATCCAATGAATATGAAAGGCCTGCCTAAAGAGAAAGTAATAAGTCAAATTAATAATCTTATTAATTCATATTATATCTTTTTAGGTTATGGTCAATTTGCGAATTATATTATCAAAACAATGAATTATGAGGAAGAAGTTAAAAGAACATTTGATAAGAAAAAAAGTAAACCTGGAGAAAAAAGAGAAAAAACAAAGATTGAATTACTTAAAGAAAAGCTTAAAGATACTAAGGTTGAACTAAACAGTAGAATTATTAAAAGACTACAAAATGAATTTAATAATCGTTTAATCGTGATTGACGAGGTTCATAACATACGTAAAACAGATGATAATGAAAATAAAAAGGTAGCTATAAATCTAGAATTTCTAGTAAAAGCTGCTGAGAATTTGCGTTTTATTCTTCTTTCAGCTACGCCTATGTACAATAATTATAAAGAAATCGTATGGTTATTAAATTTAATGAATACAAATGATAGACGTAGTAGAGTTGAAGCAAAGGATATTTTTGATAAAAATGGAAATTTCAAAAAAAATGGAGAGGAAATATTAATTAGAAAAGCAACAGGTTATATTTCATTTGTTAGAGGTGAAAACCCATATACTTTTCCTTATAGGGTTTATCCTAACATATTCGCTAAAGATAATACATTTCCAAAAATAGATTATCCTTCTTACCAAATGAATTTAAAGAAGATTAAACATGAAGATAAAAAACGAATATTGAGTTTATATTTGGTAAAGTTAAAAGATTGTAATAATTGTGGTAAGTGTCAGTTTTGTTCGTATAAATATATAATACATAACTTGAGAAATAAAAAGTTTACTATAACTACGAAAACAGGTGTTGTTCGTGATATGCCCAGTTTTGAAAATATGGAGTCTTTTGGTTACACATTATTACAAACACCAATAGAATCACTTATTATTTCATATCCAGTATTAGGATTAAAAAACATGCTTGATGATATACCCAATGAAAAATATTCTGATGAATTTTCACCTAGTTTTTCTGAATCTATTGCAAATGAGAAAAGTGAAAAAAGTGAAAAGGATATTGAATTAGAATCACCAGGTTTTATGGAAGAAGACGAAGAAGAAAAAGAAGAAATAAAACCAGGCAATAAAACTATGTTAGGTGGAAATGTATCATTAACAGGTAAAGCAGGTCTAGAGAGAATTATGGATTTTGTTGACACAAAAACACCTGCAGAAAAAGGACAATTTCAATATAAAAAATCAACAATTGATCATTTTGGTAAAATTTTCTCTCAAGAAGTTATTGGAAATTATAGTGCAAAAATAAAATCTGTTCTTGATAATATTTATAATCCAGAAACTGGTGTTGTTAGTGAAGGTGTTATATTGATTTATTCACAATATATTGATAGTGGGTTAATTCCTATGGCTCTTGCTTTGGAAGAAATGGGTTTTGTAAGATATGGTCAAGGGGCAAAATCATTATTCAAAACAAAACCAACAGATGTGGTAGATGCTAGAACTATGAAACCACCTACTGATAAAAATGATTTTATGCCTGCTCGTTATTCAATGATTACAGGTGATCCCAGAATATCTCCCAATAATGATTTTGAAGTGAATGGTTTAACAAATGAAAATAACAAAAACGGCTATAAAGTAAAAGTTGTATTAATTTCAAAAGCAGGTTCTGAAGGTATAGATTTTAAATACATAAGACAAGTTCATATATTAGATCCTTGGTACAATATGAATCGTATTGAACAAATTATTGGTCGTGCTGTTCGTAATTTCTCTCATAAAGACTTGCCTTTTGAAAAAAGAAATGTGGAAATTTTCATGTATGGAACTATTCTAGGTGATAATAAAGAAGAAGCGGCTGATTTATATATTTATCGTGTAGCAGAATATAAAGCTGTTCAAATTGGTAATGTAACTAGAGTATTGAAAGAAACAGCTGTTGATTGTATTATAAATCATGACCAAACAAATTTTACACAAGAAATTATGGGCGCTACTTTAAAAGAAAAGATTACACAAGAGTTATCTAATGGAATGATAATCAATGATTTTAAAGTTGGTGACGCTCCTTTTTCACCAGCATGTGACTATATGGCTACATGTAATTACTCATGTCGTCCTGATAAGAAAATAGATGAGGCAAATCTAAATGAAGATACATATAATGAGAATTTTATTTTAACCAATTCTGAAAAGATTTTACAAAGAATTCGAATGCTTATGAAAGAAAATTTTTTCTACAAAAAAGACGTATTGTTGAAAGCAATTAGAACGCCAAAAGAATATCCATATGTTCAAATATATTCAGCATTAACACAATTAATTGAAGATAATAATGAATTTATTGTTGATAAATATGGTAGAAATGGTCGATTAGTAAATATTGGTGAGTATTATTTATTTCAACCAATCGAATTGAAAGATAACAATGTTTCTTTATATGATAGATCTGTTCCAATTGATTATAAACATGATATGATTAATTTTGAAATTAAACAAAATATATTAAAACCTGTTATCGATACAAGAAATTTGGCAAAATTAGTTGTTGAAGAAGATGAGTTAGTCGAAAAATTCAGTGAAGGTAAAAGAATATTAGATGAAATGAAACAAAATTATAATACAAGTAAAGAATTTACAAAACAAAGTAAGGTTCCTAGAGGAGATGATAACTGGTATAAACATTGTGGTATTGTTATAAAAAAAATGTCGAAAGAGTATCCAGAATCAGCAAAATATTTAATCAGCTTTTTAGTAGCGCATATGATTGAATTATTGTTATTTGAAGATAAGTTAGAAGTTATGAATTATCTTTATTCTTTAGATGATATACAAAATGAAAGTTTTGAATGGTTTGCGAAAGACTATTTTGAGAGAAATAGTATTCAAACAAGCAATTTCAATGTATTTGTTATGTATAAATTAAATAAGAGAATGATAATGATATTAAATGATAATAATAAATGGGTAGAAGCGGAGCCAGAAGATGTGCGTGAAATCGCCACATCCAAAGAAGCAAAACATCAATTTACTTTTAACATGGATGATTATAATAGGATTATTGGGTTTATAGGTTATGAGAAAAATAACAGATTTTTTGTTTTTAAAACGAAAGATATGTTGTCTAAGCGCGACACAGGTGCTAGATGTGACGAAGCTGGTAAGAATAAAACATTAAAACTACTTAATACTATTGTTGGCGATGAAAATAGATACACAAATGAAAATACAAAAGCTGTAAAAGAGAAAAATGGAACTGTTATAAAAGAAGCTGTAGGACATGTTGAATTATGTGTTTTACAAGAATTTATTTTGAGATATTTTGATACAATTAAGGAGCATAAGAAAAAATGGTTTTTGACACCTGAAATGGCAATTTATCATAAGTTGTATAATGTCATTGTATAGATTTTACAATTATTGTGGTATTCTATTTTATATTTTGTATAATTTAAATTATATTTTATTAAATAAAATTGAAAGAAAATATAATTAAAAGATAATATGTATATAAATTATAACAATGGAATCCGTAGCTAAACCACCAACACAACAAAAATTTAAAAGAAGAGAAATTAAAATACAATCTATATATTCTAGATGTTTGTTGACTAGAAATATTGTTTTACCTATTACAGCTATTGGAAAAAATATTAGAGAAACTATTGAAGAAAATATTAAATTTAATTTTGAGGGTAAATGTGTTGTAGAGGGTTATATCAAACAAAATTCAACCAAAATTATTACACATTCTAGTGGTTTAATTAGTAGAGGTAATAATATTCTATTTGAAGTAGTATTTGAATGTGAAGTTTGTTTTCCAGTAGAAGGTATGCTTATGTCATGTGTAGCAAAAAACATTACTAAGGCAGGTATAAGAGCTGAAAGCGCAAATGATGTTCCATCACCTATTGTTGTATTCATAGCAAAAGACCATCATTATAATAATTCTTATTTCGCAGATATAAAAGAAGGCGATAAATTTAATGTGAGAGTTATAGGACAACGTTTTGAATTAAATGATAAATATATTTCCATTATTGGAGAATTAGTCAAACCTGTTAGTGATAAAGGTTTTGATATTAAAACAACTAATAAACCACGTATTGTCATTGAAGAAGATTAGGATTTTTGATAAACGCCGTCTAATCCACACTTATAAATTTCTATTTTATAGTTTTTTTTACGTGAAATTTCAGTTGCTTTATTATAGTCATCTGTAATCAACATGTTTTCCCATTGTATATTGTTATTATCATTATTACCTATACAAATATCAGGAATACATACGTATAGTTGTTTTTTAATATTTATTCTTTCATAGCTATCTATTGTGTCATAGATAGTTATTCTATTACTTTCAATACCATCTTCCATTATATTAGTATAATAATTAATATATTTATATTTTAATTATTATACTAATAATTAATATATTTATATTTTAATTATTGAATTGAATTATTTTATTTTACACCTTTTGAAATAAACACGAATTTTATGTATAATATTTTATTATAACAATTCCAGAACCGCCATCAATACCATTTGCATAACTATTTAATTGTGCTCCTGTTCCACTACCACCTTTACCAATATTAGCCAAAGTTGTTCCGCTAGTAACAGTATTTGGAACACCTCCATTTCCACCTGCGCCATAAAATAGAGAACCATTGCCATCAAAATTTATATAATTACCAGAAGCTCCTGGGCCACCAGAATTATATCTACCATAGTTATTTGAACTATTTTGACCACCGCCACCTCCTCCAACTAAATTACCATAACCTTGGCCTCCGTTGCCACCTTTTCCATTTTTATTTGTATCTTGATTTAACAACATATTTCTTGAATATGAACCACCAGAACCTCCTAATGATATAATTGTATCAAATGAAGAATCTCCACCTGCGCTACCATTTGTTTCTGTATTAGAAGTGCCTATACCACCTTGACCGCCATTTCCTACATTAATTTGATATGTGACACCTGGTGTAACAGTGTATTTATTTGTGCCAGTTAGAACTTTAACTTGACCACCTGCACCACCTCCACTTCCACCACTACTATTGTTACCTATAGTGCTGCTAATTTGGTATGGTGGAACCCAATTTGTTGTGCCAACTAAAGCACTAGTTAAAGTATATACAAGTTCAATATTATACCACTTATTATAATCATATATAACACCAGATGGTGTAAAGTTTTGTGACGCTGTTAAACGTATTGGATCAGGAAAAGATGATGAATTTTGACCAGAATTATACCCATAATACATTCTACCACTATATCGTCCATTTGTTAAATGAACACTATTAATCCAATAATTTCCAGGTTGTGGTGTATCTGTTACTAAAATATTTCCAAGAACATTGATTTTTGAATATGTAGCGCCACCGCCACCACCACCGCCTACAACTAGATATTGAACAAATGTAACATTTTCCGGAGCTGTCCAAGTTGCAGAACCAACATCTGTAAATGCTACATAATTAACGTTCGCATATGTTGTTTCTGTTATTATATTAGATGACGCACTTTCACCACCAGAACTAATTGCTTTTAGACTAATATTATATGTAGTATTTGATGATAACCCAGTTATAGTTACAGGCGATAATATATCTACTGGAGAAAAAGCAATATAATTATTCCCTCCATCAATAGAATATTTATAATTAGTTATAGTTGTTCCATTTGTTTCTTGAGTAAATGTTATTATCATTGTATCAGTAGTTTTAAATGTAACACCTGTCAATATAGGAGGTAAAGGACCTGAATTACTTGAATTATTTGGTGTAACTGAAACAGAGTTAGACGCAATACTACTACCATGTTGGTTAACACTTTTTAATGTAATATTATATGTTACTCCATTTGTAAGCCCAGTTATTATTATTGGGCTAGACGTGGAACCACTAGATAAATAAGTATTTCCGTTTATCGAATATAAATAATCTGTAATAGATGAACCTGGATTTAAACCGGCAGTAAAATAAATAGTGGCTTCTCCATTTCCTACAGTTGCATTTAAAATAGTTGGTGGATTGGGAATGACAGGTGGAATGACAGGTGGAATAACAGGTGGAATAACAGGTGGAATAACAGGTGGAATAATAGAGTGATTAGAATTATTTGTAACGACACCAAACGTGCAATTTAATGGGTCAGTCGAATTATTTGAACAATGTTTATGAATACGATTAGTAGAACCTGCACTATTTCTTAGTTTTCCTAAACTATAACCTATTTTAGATTTACTATTTATTCTAGGATTATTATTCCAAACTTCAAAACCAATAAGATTTAACTTTTTATTACTCATTATATATTTTATAAATAATATTTTATGTAAAGATATTATTAATAATTTATAGTTTAATATTATAAATATTATTACTAGTTAAAATATAAAAACAAATTATTATTACTATAAAATGGAAGCAACCTTATCTACAAATGAAATTAATAACTTTTCTGTAAGCGAACTAAATTATATCCGCGAGTCTATTGAAAATATGAATAAGTTTAATCAAATCGAGGTTTTAAGAATACTTCACAAACATAATGAGGTAACTATAAATGAAAATAAATATGGGATTCATATTAATTTATCTGAGCTAAAAAAAGATATATTAGATGAGCTATCTATTTATATTAATTATGTAAAGACACAGGAGATTACATTAAGTGAAATAGAACAGCAAAAAGAAGATTATAAAATTACATATTTTTCAAAAGGTATTAAAGATAACAGCAAAGTATTAAGTAAGTAACTAGAAGTATGACAGCATATAATGATGTATTAAATGAATTACAAGATTATATATTGAATGAAGATAATATAAAAAAAGTATTAGACATGAAATCTTCTTTTTTTAACGATAGAAATGTAAATGATAGAAATGTAAATAAACATTCAACAAATTATACGAAAAATCAGGATAAAGATATAAATAAAGTTCAAGATAAAAAAATAGATATAGTTAAAAAGAATCCATTATTTGTTCCAAGAGAGAAAGATTCATTATTTTGGTGTTTTTATATTATTAAAAATGGCAATTCGTCTTATGAATCATTATATAGTAAAAATGATGTTCTAGCAACTCAAATGAAGATTGAATATATTGAAAAAATTAGAAAAGAAAAACAAACTGTAAAAACATATAAGTTTGATACACTTACAAATATTGAGAGCAATTTAGCTAATGATAAGTTGTTAAATGTAAAAACTCTTTTGGCTTTATGCGCCATTGAAAATATAAATGTATTAGTTGTTAATAACAAAACTTATTATGAATTGTTAATGAATGACAATACAGAAGTGCATGTTATACGTTGTTTAGAGAATAAAAACAAAGGACAATATGAAAAAACATATGGGTTTGAAATTTGTCAAAAAGAATTAGTAGATTCGAGTATTAAACCTACACTTTATAGAGTTGATAATATTGATAAACCTATAAAAGCTATATCTGCTTATAAGGTGGATGATTTAATAGAAATTTGTAATAAATTAGCAATTGAAACAACACAAATAATGACAGGTAAAACAAAGACGAAGAAAGATTTGTATGAATCGATTATTCAGTATTTTTAAATAAAAAATTGAACAACTATTTAAAAATATGTATAAGTATATATATAACAATGAGTGCAGAAAAATCAATAGTTCCTAATTTAGAAGGTGAAGAAGTAGATAATTTTGGTTCGCCTGAATTAAACACATTATTTAAAAGTTTGGATGCCAAAACTCAGGTTGAAATTAAAAAATATCCTGAAAAAGTTCAAATAGAAATTCTTACTAATATAGCTAATCCAGAATTAAAACAAGTATATGATAGTCTTTCTTCAAAAGCTAAACAAAACGTAGATAGTTTGAAAATTAGAGATAAATATATAGTTTTGAGAGATATGTTGAAAACTAAGAAAGCCAAATTACAAGAAGAAGGAAAGGAACCATTACCTATCAAAGAATCTACTTATGATTTTGGATCACCTGAATTAAATAAATTTTATAGTGATCTTGGGCCATCCGTTCAAGACGAAATTAAAAATATTAAAGACGATAATGGAGTTATAAGTAAAGAAGAACAAATAGCTACTTTAAAACGTATGTCTAATCCAGAAATACAAGAATACTATAGAAATTTAACTAGTGTATTAAAATTACATTACGATAAAATGAATATAAACCAAAAATATAAATTGTTAGAAGCAGCCTTAAATCAAAATAAGATATATAAAGAAATTGCTAGTGAATCAGTATTAATAGAGCCAGAAGAATTAGAAGAAGAATTAGAACAAGCAATACCAATAGAGAAAAAGCAAGGTTCGCCACAATTAGCTTTTGATAAATTAGTTCAAAAATATTATAGCGTTAGTCCATACGTTAATAATTACAATACAAATCATGAATTAGAAGTAAAGTTTGGAACAAAAGGTATTAAATCTATTACACGCAATGATTATGATAATGTTATTAGAAAACTTAAATCATTTGGATTTACAACAACCAATAATATAGGTAATTATATGTTGCGTATTAATTGTGAGTATCTTGATAGCACTACAGGTAGATTTAAAAGGTCCGATATTAGAACCGAAATTTCTGGATTACATAATATAGAAGATTATTGTAAAAATAATGATCTAAAGTCTATTTACAAGATATCACCAAATTCTGTTCAGTTTATAAGTAAAAAAATAGGACAGATTAACAACGAAAGAATATTTCCAGTGAATTTTGATGATTTTAATTTCAGGGTATCTTATCAAACAGAAATTGTTCCTAAAATTGGAATCATTCACTTTACATTGGAAAACTGGAAAAAATCTAAAAAAGAGTTCCGTTTTATAAATCGTGTTTCTTTTGAACATCCAGATTATCCATTTATAGTTGATATTAGTATTGTCAAATATGGCAATAAAGGGCCAGATAAGTATGGTCGTGAAGGCCGTGGTAATATGATCTTTGTTTATACTATTGAAGAGTCCAATGTGTTTAATAATAGCGAGACATATGAAATTGAAATTGAAGTAAATAATAAAAAAATTGGTCCAGGAACAAAATTTAATACACCATTGTTAATTGTCGAGTCATTGAGAAAAATAATAAAATATGTTTTGGGAGCTTTACAAGGAACAAATTATCCAATTTCTTATCCTGAACAAACTGAAACACTAGAATCTTATATGAAACTAATTTGGGGTGATGAATATGAACCAAATAAAAGAATAGGTAATCAATACTTTATTGGTCCAAATTCAATTACACTACAAATAATTAATATTTCGCCAATCGACGATAATTCAAATGAGCCAAATATTCGCAAAGATTTTGTCGTTACAGATAAAGCTGATGGTAGTCGTCATTTAATGTATGTCTCTAATAAAGGCAAGATTTATCTTATTAATACAAATATGGATATTATATTTACTGGTGCGAAAACAATGAATGAAAAATGTTTTAATACCATATTAGATGGTGAGCTCATTAGTAAAGACAAAAATGGTGTATTCATTAATTTATATGCTGCGTTTGATATTTATTATTTTCAAAAGAAAGATGTTCGTAGTTTAACATTTATGCTTTTTAAAGAGGAAAAAGATGTCAATAAATCTAGATATTATTTATTGAAAAATTATATAGCATCTTTAAATCCTGTTTCAGTAATGACAGTTGAAAATACTGAATCAAAAGGTAAATCTGTTGGTGAAATTATCAAAAATAATAAAGATGCGAACCTATTTTCACCAATACGTGTTGTTGCGAAAGAATTCTTTCCTATGAGTTCTAAACAAGACATATTTAGAGGTTGTGAAGAAATTTTACGCAAACAGCGTGAAAATAGATATGAATATAACACAGATGGTTTAATATTTACACACTCATACTATGGTGTTGGTGCAGATGATATAGGAAAAGCTGGACCTAAAACCAAAATTACATGGACTCAGTCTTTCAAATGGAAGCCACCCCAATATAACACAATTGACTTTCTAGTGACAACTATGAAAGACGCGACAGGTAAAGATATTGTCAAACCAATATTTGAGGATGGTATTAGCGCAGATTCATCAGTTCAATTCAGTGAATATAAATCCATTGAATTGCGATGTGGTTTTAGTGAAAAGAATGATGGATACATTAACCCATGTCAAGATATTATAGACGATAAATTACCAGAATTTAGCCAAAGATTCGAAGATAGACAGAAAAATGATTATTTACCCAAGAGATTTTATCCAACAGAACCATATGATCCAAAAGCAGGATTATGTAAAATAATGTTGAGGATCGATGACTCTGGTGTGAAACAAATGTTTACAGAAGAAAATGAGAGCTTTAGTGATAATACTATTGTTGAATTTAGATATGATTTTGACAGACAAGAGGGATGGAGATGGGTTCCATTAAGAGTTAGATATGATAAAACAGCTAGATATTTAAAAGGTGAGAAAGAATATGGTAATGCTTATAAAGTAGCCAACGAAAATTGGAAGTCTATACATCCAGCTGGTCGTATTGATGAAGATATGTTATGCACTGGATTGAATATTCCTGATTTGTATGTTAGTGAAGATAAATACTATAACACGCCTGGTGGTAAATTGAAGACAGAATCAATGAAAAATTTCCATAATTTGTATGTGAAAAAAATGCTTATTAAAAGTGTATCAAAACCTGGCGATACATTGATAGATTATGCTTGTGGAAAAGCAGGCGATTTATCAAAATGGATAGCATCTAAATTGTCCTTTGTTTTTGGAATCGACTATTCAAAGGATAATTTAGAAAATCGTTTGGATGGTGCTTGCTGTAGATTCTTGAAATCTAAAAAGGTAAATAAGAATGTTCCATATGCATTATTTGTTCATGGCAATAGTTCTTTTAATATTAAAAATGGAAATGCCATGTTAAATGATAAGGCGAAACAAATAACTGCTGCTATTTTTGGAAATGGTCCTAAAGACCCTGAAAAAATCGGTAAAGGAGTAGCCAGACAATATGGCAAACATGATGATGGGTTTAATATCTCTTCATGCCAATTTGCTATACATTATTTCTTAGAAAATCCAGACACCTTACAAGGGTTTATGACCAATTTAGCGGAATGCACAAAATTAAATGGTTACTTTATTGGAACTGCATATGATGGTAAGATAGTTTTCGATCTTTTAAGAAAAACTAAAACAGGCGATGGTGTAAAAATAAATGATCCTAATGATGGAAAGAAAATTTGGGAAATTATTAAAGGTTATGGTGCTGATACATTTGAGGATGACTCAAGTTGTATTGGATATAGAATTGATGTATATCAGGAATCTATAAACCAGTTGATTGCTGAGTATTTAGTAAATTTTGATTATTTAAATCGTGTAATGGATAATTATGGTTTCAAATTAATTAATAGAGAAGAAGCAAATGAGATTGGCTTACCAGACGGAACAGGATTATTTAGTGAATTATTTATGAATATGTTGGAAGAAATTTCAAAAAACAGATTTAAGGCAAGTGACTATGGTGAAGCACCTAACATGTCAGCATTAGAAAAGAAAATTTCATTCTTGAATAGATACTTTGTTTATAAAAAATACAAGGAAGTAAATGTTAAAAAGGTAATACTTGAGCTTAGTGAATACAATGAAACCGAAAATTTAAGAGACACTAAACAAGCAGTTGAAGTAGCAGAAGATGAAAATAAAAAATTGAAACCAAAGGTTCGTAAATTAAGCAAGAAATTATTATTGATTCCAGCAACAGAAGCAGTAGAAGAAAAACCAGGACCAGCTATAGTAGAAAAAGAAATGAAAAAGACTGCTGTTAAAAAAACGGTAAAAGAACAAGAACCTAAGAAGAAAATTTTGTTGATAGAAGAAAGTGATGAAGAGAATTAAAAATATTATTCAATGAACTAATATGTAAAATATATACTTAAATAAAATTTTTAATATATAATAGCGAACCGATGAGTTATTATATATTACCAAAAAATAACAATAATATAAATATAAATATTAACGCACATAATACACATAATACACATAATAATGAAAATGTATTAGGTTTTCAAATGAACGCAAATAGTCTTTATAACTATTATAATGAACTAAAAAATCAAATAGTAAAGATATGTTTAACAGATAATAATGATATTTCTTATAATACATTTGATGAAATTATTAAAATAGTAAATCCATATGAATATATTTTTTCTAAAGTCCCTGGTTCTAAATTTTCTGTTAGCAAGTTGAAACCTAAAACTAATTTATTTTATGATTTTTTAGAAGTATCAATAACATTGAATACTTTGGAATGCTTCAAAAATAAGAAGATAAATTCTTTACATATTACACCAAATTATAATGACACTATTGAATGTTTTGAAATGATGAGAGAGAATTTTACAGATGATATAGTTTGTTATGATAAAATAACAGATTCTACTATTCAAGATATAGGAGATCAAAAATTCGATTTTTTATTTTTTGAGGCAAATAAAGACCCCTTAGAAAGTTATGTATTAAACTTAATTGAAATAGTAATGATTATTTTAAGAAATCAAAATAATCAAGGGGTAACAATAATTAAAATTTCCCATATTTTCCATAAAACAATAGTAGAAATATTATATTTATTATCATCTTTATTTGAAAAAATATATGTCATAAAACCAAATTCTAGCAACGTTACAACATTTGATAAATATATTGTATGTAAGAATTTCATAATAAATGAAACAAAATTAACACAATATAAAATTAATTATTATAGATTTTTGATATTTTTGAAAAAGAATGAAAATAAAAATATTTCATCTATTTTTGATTTTGAAATACCATATTATTTTAGCATGAAGTTAGATGATATAAATATAATTATTGGACAACAACAATTAGAATCATTAGATCAAATCATTAGTATTTTGAAAAATAAAAATAGAGACGATAAAATTGAGATGTTAAAAAAGACAAATATACAAAAATCTGTGAATTGGTGTGAAAAATATAAGATACCTTGTAATAAATTTACAGATAAGATTAATATTTTTTTACCAATTATTAAAGATGGTATTCATTTAACAGATAATATTGTAGATGATAGCAATTTTATTGATACGAATAATAATGTAGTAGATGTAAATAATTAAATAATGATAGAGGGGATTGGATAAAAAGCATAAAACGAACCAATAAAGCAAATTATGTGAAGTAAACCATGCCAAAATATATGTTCATTACAACACCATTCTTGGTTTGAATATTTATCACTAAAACAAAAAGATATATACATTGCTAATATAAAAAATATAAAACTTAACTTGAATTTATAGATCAGTATATATAGAATAAATGAAAATATTGTTGTTTTCGCAATAATAGCATCTATCTTGTGAATTTTTGAATTCTTTATTGGATTATTCCAAAAAATTTGAGAAAAAATAACTGTTAATGTAAGTAATAATGCTAATACATATTCTAACTTGGGAGTTTCTTTTAGGTTTTGATTGAATAAAAAATATAAAATAGATATGATAAGCAAAAAACTAGTGTAACGAAGATATTTATGAGTTGTTTTTTTTGATTTTAATTTTGTAGAAGGATTTTTGTTTTCCATGATATTATATTATAAAAGATTTAATATTTAATATTTTATAATATATTTTATAATCTATTTTATAATCTATCTTGAAAATTGTGCCGAACCAGTTGTTGTATTATATGTATTTGGTGATTGAGAGAAATGATTTGAACTAAATACATTTCCTGTTGGATAATAACGATATGATCCTGGCTGACTAGCAGGGTTTTGATATTGTGGTAAACTTTTGTAATAACACAATTTTTTATTTTGAAATTGAAAAACAGTAGGTGTATTACAGCCAGGTGCCTTGTTCTTTAGTAAATTATCAAATGTATTTGTTGCTGATGATAATCTACTATTTGTGTTATTGTAATTTGCAATAGAAGCCGCGTTTGTTGTAATAGTATCGACATTCAATTTTAGGTTTCTTGTAGAACTATCAACAGCACCTTGAACAGCAAATTGAGGATTACTTGGTTTATAAACAGTAAGCTTACAACCATTTGGATTAGATGGTCCTGAAAAAGGAACGCCCCAGTAAGGGTTATTAATAAACAAGTTAAATACTTCTAAAGCATTTTCTTTGGTAGGAGCCGTTAATCCATTTAAGTAATTTAATAAAGTATCAAAATTATACGCATTTGGTAAAGCTAAGTAATAATCTATTTGTGTTTGATCTATTATTCCTTTTGATAATAATATGTTAAGTAATTTAATAATTAGTGCCTCTTCAGTAGCATCATAAATTTCGGCATTAGGATAACAATTACCTACATATGTATTCAATAAAGCAAGTGGACTGCCTGGTTTAGCAGCGGCTAATTCAGCAAGAGTTACACCTGAACTTAACAATTCATTACTTAATTGAACTGGATATGGTTGTTGGAAGTTGAAAGCCTTTTGTTCATATGTTTTACATCTGTTTTGTAAATATTGTGCGTGTGTTGTATAGTAATTTTTCTTTAAGTTTGTGCTAGCATATATTGCTCTTCTTTTAGCTTTATATTCTTGGTTACAGCATAACACAGGGTTTTCAACATTTGGTTCAGGATTTTCGGTTAAATATGTGGTATTTGGATAATAGCTAGCAACTATACCAACACCTTCGCATGTTTTACAATCTTGTTGTAATTGATTTATACCATCTATTTCATTTATTAAATTTTGTTTTACAATATATGAACCTGGTTTATCTTGCATTTCATTTAAAAGACCTGAGCCACCAAAACCTCCTCCTAATGATGTTCCTTTACTAGATGATACAAAACGATTCATGTTATAGTTAATAAGATTTATTTCATTATTTTCTTCTTGTGTATTACTATTATTTGTGGGAATAGGTGTTGCTGGTATAACTCTTCCCTTTCTAAAATGCTTTATAGGTCTAGCTAGACCAAAACCAGTTTGAAAAACATTACCAGGATCATTATTTGTAAGAGGTCTTATATGACCTGCAGCTACACCAACAGGATTACTTAAAGCTCCAGAACCTTTCCAAGGCAAATATTGTTTGTTATAATATGAACTTTTATGATTATATCCTGATGCTGGCATAGCATTTCTCATACCTAATGGATAAAAAGCTGTAGACATTTATATTATTATTAAAGAAAATAAAAACTATTATTATAATATAAAAATGTTAGCATTGATTCTTTTTCTTATTATATTTTTTGTTATTTTATTAGTTTATCAAATTTTTTTGGCATATTTTAATAATAATTCATTAGAAGGTTTTAAAGAAGGTTTAAAATATGAAAAGTATAATTTAAAAGATACTAGTAATAATTCACCTTTAGAATTACAAAATGCAAATAACGTTAGTGTATTAAATAGCCAATTTATTGATATGAGTAGTAATATTGCTAATATACAACAACAAGTAAATGGGTTAGTAAATTCACAACAACAATATGCATCTCAAATGACTGGTGGAAGTGCTCCAGATATAACTGGAACTACTGATGATGATACAACAAATGATACAACAAATGATACAACAAATGATGAGGATGATGATGAAAATACTAGTTAGTAAGTATTACAACTTTTTTACAAAATAATTATATTTATATATTTTAAGTAGCTATAATGTCAAATTTATTTGAAGAAGTATTACAAGATGCACAAGGTGTCCAAGATAAACTAATGGGTCCAACATATCCATATTATAGTAATATCAAAACACCTTCCCAAATAGGTATGAGTAGTACTGGCTCAATATCAGCATTAGCCAATGATATAGATGGATTAGTTCAGTATGTTGATGTATTAGTATCTGGCAGTGGTGCATCTTCCACAGGTAAACCTTTAGGAAACAAATTTTTTTTACAAACAGGTGCTAAATGTGCTGCAACTGATGCTAGTAATACACCAGTTGACAGATATATTTATATTGATAACGTACCAACAGGGAATATACCTTTTATTTCAGGTGCTATGGGTGCAGATTTTAGTGAGCTAAAAGGGTTAGTACCAGGTGCTATGGGTAATTTAAATGCGATTAATCCCTATGCAATTATGCAATCTTTTCTATCTGGTAGCAACCCTCCATGCCAACAAATAACTTTGCAAACTATTGATAATAGTAATAATATATCAAGTGAAACACAATATGTTACTTTGACAGATATACAAAATATGGATCCCTGCACTATTCCTGGTGGTAAAAATCCAATTACAAATGAAAAATGTAGTGAGGATTTTCAAAATAGAAGTGTTTCCGCAAACGCAAGCCCTGTTTTGCCAGAAGATCCATTAGCTCAATTATATTTTGCTAGCTTAGCATTGGTAGGAATTTATATATTGTATTGTTTTATGGAAAAATCGCGTTAGACATTTTATATTAATCAAAATTAATTAAGTCACTAACCATGTCTGGATTTTCATTTTGAAAATTTTTTTTCGTTAAATGAGCAATCAGTCTTACGTTGTCATCATTTTCCTTCTGTAATTTTGCGATTATTTGTCTTTGATTATGAACTAATTCTTTTAATTGTATGGATTCTGTATAATAATTCATTTTATTAATATTTAAATCTGCTAACCATTTTTGGTGTGTTTTTGTTTTTATATGTGTAGTGAAATAAGCAGCACAATCATATGTTTTGTCTTTTCTTGTTCCACACGGACACCTTATGCCATTTTTAATATTGGCAAAAGACGGTGATTTGTCAACATAATTTCCTTTATCGTCAATATTTGGGGAATAAATATCAGGTTCTAATGCTAGATCCATTACTACAAATATGCAGTAATAGATTTAAATGATTTTAATATATTATTTATTATTTATTATTTAATAATTGCGAGATCTTTTCATTGTTTTTCTTTTCCTAATTCTTCTACCACCTACTAAACTATAACTGGCTGTTTTGCCAGAAAATGGTGCAGCATTAGTAGCTAATCCACTTGCTGACGAATTAGATTTGAACCCACCACGCTTGGTCTTGCGTCCTTTTCTGCCACCAAATGAATAATTACCTGTATTTGGATAATTACCTGTATTTGTATTATAATCTTGATCTGAATTAAAACCTTTGTTTGTATTATTACTTTGATTTTGATTATCACCTTTATTTCCCCAACTGTACCAACTGGACCAACTAGATGCTTGTGGTTTTTCTTCATTATTACCTTGATTTGTATTAAAACCTTGATTTGTATTATAACCTTGATTTGTATTATAACCTTGATTTGTATTATAACCTTGATCTTGATTAACACTTTGGCTTTGATTACCAGTCATCCAATTAAGAAAAGCAATACCTCCTCTTCTACTTCTATTTCTTCTTGATCCTTTCTTTGGCATTTATTATATATTATAATATGAGATAATTTAATTATAATATAATTTATATTCTTAATTCTTCTTAACAAATTTCTTATATACAAAAAAAGCAGCTAAACCACCTAATATTTCAACAATAATATATGGAATTAAATCAGCCTTGGGTAATTTACCAGCAGAATAGAGAGAAATTGCAACAGCTGGGTTATACGCACCGCCTGAGACTGGACCACCAATTAAAATAGCAAGAGCTAAAGCAGCACCGGTAGCAGCCCAATTTCCTGTTGCAAAACTAACATAGACAAGAAGCATAGTCCCTAAAAATTCGACTAAATATTTATTCATTATATTTATTGTTTATATAAAATTTTTATTAATATCATATTTTTTATTATGAAATTAATATGTACTTATTTAATTCCAAACGAGTCTTCCGCCTTGAATAACAAATGGACCAAAAGCAGCATTTCTAATGAATTGTTGAGCAACATATACATTTTGACTTCTAGCTAAGTAAGCATAGATTCTTCCAGCAGAACCGTATCTTGTGCGTGGACTACTTATTATATTAGAACCTACAACGCGTCCATAACTACCTAATCCATAAGTTGGGGCTAATACAGGATAACCAGATGGCATATTATAAATATACTAAATATTTTATTTATTTTTAAATTAATAATTTTGTCTAACTATTGATCCCCAAGCGCATACTTGTCCATTAGATAAACTTGTGTTTTGAATAGCTCCCTTCTTTTTTGGTGCTGTGCAACCACCTGAACGAGCTCTTCTTAAACTACTTCTAATTCCACTAGGATAATAATTTTTAGTTGTAATAGGTGCTGAATTAGGTAGATTTACTTTATAAGCACTTTGGCCTACAGCATTACTTTTAACAATATTCACATACAATGATGATGGAATTGGAGGTACATAATTTGTATGCGATGATGTTCCTAGGAATCTCTGTGATGATTTTACATGATATTCCATGGTTGGTGATAATTTTGCTAATTCTCTTTGTCTTGCTAAAGCTTCAGGATTTACCGCTGTTCTTAAATATTGATGTCTTGCGTTTGTATTCATGTCAGCATATACTGGTTCTTGTGATGGATAGAATTGTGGCGGTGTAGGTCTTATTCCTACAAGAGTTCCGTAACTATGATAAGGTATAGCGCATGGATATTGATTTGTGCTTAATGGACCTGTAATTGGGGCATTTACATAATTATTATATGATACAGAACCTTTTGAAACAGCTATAGAATATGGAGTTGTCATTTAATATATACTTTTATAAAAAAGTATTAATAAAATAAAGATTAATAAATAAAATTGTAAATATTATCGTTTATTTAGTTGTAGTATTGTGCTTTGTATGGATTATATGCTGGTGGTGGAACATAACCATATTTTTTCTGTGCTGTATTTGCAACCATTATAGCTTTTGTTTTATTTGCTGCTTGTTGAGCTTGTGCTGCTTGTTCTTCTTCTTCTTTTTTTTGTTTTTGAGAACTTATAAAACCAATAAGCATTAATAACAATAATGCTATTACTAAATAATACACTTTTTCCATTTATATATTTATTTAATACTTTTTTCTCTCTTAATGTAATTTGGATTTCCACAAAATAAACAATTTTGTCCTAAAGTTTTAGAGTTTATATCTATGTTATTTGTTATTTGTATTGTATTATTTTTTTTACATTTACTACATTTGAATATAGTAGGCAGTTGACAAATCAATGAATTATTAAATTCAGTTTTTTGATAAAGCATTTCTTTTCTTTTATCGTTTTGCATAATATTATTTCTCTCTAAAAAATAAAACTATAATGTATTGTTTTATTTATTTTTATTTATTATTGTTTATTTTAAATCAATGATTGTTTTTTCTTAATATCTTCTAATAGCTCTTATAGCAGATTGACTAGAACTACTATCATCGCCACCATATGAAAAGTCATTGAAGTTTTTATTAACAGCACGTTGCTTTAAGTAAGTGATATAATCAGAACTGTCATAAACATATTTAACATTGCAAGATGAAGCAGGAATGTTTGATAAAAATTGTAATGAGTTATAAGCATCACTTGGAATACAACTTCCTTGAATAGAACCAAAACGCGTTCTTAAGCCTCTTAATCCAGGTCTGCTTTGAAATGTTTGGCATGAACCGCCACATGAATAATTATTACGACTCATAAGATCACCTGCGTTATTTACAGCACGAAAGGGTGTTATAATTGGTCTTTTTAAATTATCGCGTTTCAATTGACTGGGATAAGTTGTATTCCATGCTTGTTTTAATGTAAAACGTATTTGTTCAAATTCAGGATATCTCTTATCTACATTCAATGTTTGTTTAGGCATCCAACCTTGGATAGCACCTCCTGAGCTTCCAGGTTTAGCAGCTAAAATACTAAAAGCTGTATTACTTCCATTAATTGCACTACTATATCCAATAGATGTTGACATATATAATAGATTAGTAAAAAAAGTTTTTTAAAATAGAAAGTTTATCTAAACATTGTATTATTAAAAATGTAAAAAATATTTGTAAATATATATAATGTTTGATTTTTTGATGTTAGTAAGTGCTATTGTATTTATTGCTGTTGACTCTATTTGGTTAAATCTAATGAACAAATATTTTTCTAAGCAAATACAGAGTGTTCAAGGAAGTCCCATTAAATTTAATTTTTTTGGCGCTGCCCTTTGTTATATCTTCTTAATAGTAGGAATTAATTATTTTATTATTAAACCAAATAGATCTATCAGTGATGCGTTTTTATTAGGTTTGGTTATTTATGGTGTTTATGAAACAACTAATTATGCTTTATTGAAAAATTGGTCGATATTAACCGTTATTATGGATACTTTATGGGGTGGTGTATTATTTGCGGTTACAACATATATTATTTATATGTTACGTAAATTAATTAAATAAATTATTTTTCATAGTAAAGCATATATGGTATAAAATAACAAGTTAATATTAGATTTATAATATTAGTATTCATATTAAATCTAGCAAAACGTGAACTCATTAAACATGTAAATATCATCATTATGCTGTCACCAATAATAGCTCCAGCACCCACCTCTTTTGCATATGACTTAAAAAAGTCAAGCATATAATTATATCCAAAAGGAATATTTTTAAACATCACATAAAATAAAAGATCATGTATAATTTGTATTATAACTGCTAAACCAGTAAATAAAAGTATATGAAATTCTTTGAATAAAAATTTATATAAAAATCTAGTAATAATAACTCCTATTACTAATATTAATACATCCGCGATAACCGCACTTAAATTGAATTCTTTATACCATCTTTTTAAATATGCGGATTTAATAAAACCATGATACAATAAAAAAATAACTGTTAAATCTACATTTAACGAAGCTGTTAAAATAGGTAAATAATCACTTGTATTTTGAAAATTAGAAATATCTTTAAATATCATATAAAATAAATAAATATTTTTATATTGTAAAACTTGAAAATATATTAAAAATATATCAAAATATATATAAAAATAATGAATTGTATAATTTTTTTAACACATAATTTCAAAAATGAATTTATAAATACTTTAATTAAAATTGATACTGATCCTAATATTTATAAATTTGAAGTAATTGTATTATTTGATAATAGCAAAACATATGAAAGTAGTATAGATGAAAAATTTAAAAACATTAAGATTATCAAAACTAATAAAATTCAAACATTATATGATCCATTTGCAGGCGGTCATTCAATGTATGTTAATTACTTTCGAACGAATTATGAAAATATACAAAAATATGATTATATTTGGATTATTGAAAATGATGTATATTATCCAGATAGTTTAATTCATTTTTGTAACATACATGATACATATAATTATGATTTATTAGTAGCTGAATATGGTTTAAGAGACGAGAACTGGTATTGGAGATACACAAAGTGCGGTTTTAATGTGAATTTAAATGTAGGAATATTTGGATTTATTATGAGACTATCAAAGCGCATGTTGATTCATTTAATTGATAATATGGATAAAATTTACAGCGGATATATGGAAGTGATTTTACCGCATATATGTTTAGAATATAATTATTCGATACAACAATTTTTACCAGAAACACGTGGTATATTATATACAGATCAATCGAATCCAATGATTAAATTAATTGAAAATGATATAATAAATGGTACTAGATTATTTATTGAAAAAAAAATATATCATCCTATAAAATTATAAAATTATAAAGTTAAAATTATAAAGTTAATATTGTAATTATTTTATAATTATTTTTATAATTAATATAAAGTTATTGTTTGAATAAATATATTATGAATACATTCATGATTTTATTTTTATTTATTCAAACGTTTAAATCATCTCTTCAATATAGCGATTTTTTTAATCATTGGCATTGTCTAGGTATTAAAGAAAAAATAGATTTATCGAAGCCATATAAAATAAATGTAGGTGAATTACCACTAGTAATATGGGAAGATAAAAAATATAATCGTTTAATTACAACCATCAATATATGTAAGCATATGGGATCAAAATTAGACAATGGGAAAGTGACCAAAAATGGTTGTTTGAAATGTCAATATCATGGTCTTGAATTTTCTTATGAAGATAGATTTGGTGAAACTATGGAGCATGAAGGTAAAATATTCTGGTCTTATAGTCCAATAAAAAGCAAGCCCTATAGTTTGCCGTTTTATAATAATGATAATTATGAAACTTCACTATTAGAAATAGATATGGATTGTTCTTTAATTGATAGTGCTTATAATACTATGGATTTGAGACATCCAGAATTTGTTCATAATAAAATAGTTGGTTTTGGTAGTATAATTCCACCAAAGAATATTAAATATTATAAATATAAAGATAATTATAGAATTGGTATGTCATTTGATTATTCTGCTAATAAATTAATAAAAAAAATCAATGATAACATTGTAGAAACGAAGAATTTTCATATGTATATTTATCCGTCTTTTTCGTGGTCAAAAGTAACCTTTGGTAAAAAACATTTATTAATTGGTGTAAATCTTTTGCCGTTGGGTAAAAAAAAGACTAAATGGGTTATTAGTATATGTCATAATTATTATAAATCTGGTATAGGTAAGGAATTTATGAAAGCATTGGCTTTAACAATATTAAGTCAAGATTATTATCAAATGAAAAATCAATATTACGACAATGAATTGAAAAAAATGTTGATGTTTGAACATGTGTATACAAATGAAGAACCAATACTTGAATTGAAAAATTTATTTGTAGATTATAAGTATCCTGATGTAAATCAGTGTGTTGAGTTGTATAAACATTATAAAACTGCTAACAATTTTAACAATAATAATATACAAAATGATACAGAGAATACAGGTGATATATAAAAAATAAAAAAATATAAATTACAAATATTTATATTTTTTACAATTTATTTTTTTTTATAATTTTATTTTTTACAATTTATTTTTTTTATAATTATTTTTTTTATATTTTTACAATTTAACCTTCAGTTATCAATCTTGGCGCGATATTCATTGTATTCAATTCTTGGAATAATAATTTACAAGCATAAGGTATTTCTACATAAGCAAAATCTACTCGATTATCACATGTGCGACAATGATGGATATGCATCTTATCATTATATGAAGCAATAAGTCCGCACTTTTTACAAACAAATACTGAATATTTATCTGACGCATCATACATTCTTCCTCTAGTAAATCTTGAGGCACCATGCGAAACCATACAGTTGTGTGCTACAACACCATTTGCTAAGAATGAATGTGTATTTTCAACTTCTATATCATAAACAGGATGAACACCTGCTGGACGAATATCTATAACTTTTAAGTTCATTGTTGGAATACCTTCATTATCTCTAGTTACTCCATAGAATGTATTTTTTTTATTATTTATAGTTTCTTCTTCATTAGATTGATTTAATTGTTCATCATCTTCTTCCGTTAAATCAATGTCGATTATTTTTTCTGGCTCTGGTTCTAAAAACCATTCATATGCTCCAATTTGTTTTAAGTAATCTTCAGCAGTTGGAAATTTAGAAGATCTAAAGGATCCAAATTCTGTTCCCTTAATTAAATGATCTGTTAAATCGTGCGTGCTTGGGATAGCATACTCGTGAATAAGAGGTTCAATTTTCTTAAGTTCTTCAACTGCCTGTTTTATTGACTCTTTGGTATGAACAATTTTATTTGGATTTTCAGTTTTTATTTTTTTAAAATTAGTAATTTCGTCAACTCTATTCACTAACCAATTATGTTGTCTAGTAACTTCATTTCTAAGTCTTTTATATGATACACCTGCTTCCAATCTTTGTGATTTGTGACAACAATAACGGAAACCAATTTTATCATGAAATGGAATAAGTTCATCCATACTTAGATGTAATGTTAATTGGTAATTTCTTGAATTTTCATCTTGTATTAATTTATTTTTTGAATGACTTGTTTCTTTAAATTTTTGAATAGTAACATTATAAATATTAAATCTTGCTAATAGAATTTTTATATCTTCCATCATTTTGGTAAGTGAATCAAGATGAGCACTATTTTTTGTTTGTGAAAATGAAATAGAAGATAATATATCTCTTTTACCTCGGTGCATTCCAAGAACACAAGTGTGACCGTCTCCGCCAAATAATCCACCTAAGAATTCACGAACAATAGGAAGAGGACAATTTGGATCAAGAATAAATTTAGGTAATGATGCTGATTGAACAACTTTTTTTCCAATAAGAATACCATCTAATTGAACAATATGATTAATTAGAGCACTTGGAATTCTCACTACATATAAATTTCTAGATTTAAAATTTGTTTGTTTTGTGTTACATAATAATTTTAAATCACTTACAAAACTATTTACATCAATCATATGTCCCAAGAAAACTCTACAATCATACGTATATTGTTTTTTTACAATAGTTCCATCCGTTATTAAATAACCAAGAAGTTTAGCTAAAACGAGTGTTTTTTTGTAATTTTCCATATTATCAGTTTTAAATATCAAATCACCTACTCGTAAATTCCAACATTGACATTCTTTTATTTCTTCATTAAAATCAGCAACAGGATAGGTAACACTGGATTTGACTTTTTGTTCGCCAACAACTAAATCCTTTGCTTTTATCCATTGTTTATCAGCGGTAAGAATAGGATGTTCTGGCGTACATATATTTGTTCTACCGTCTTCAAAAGTAAGTTGAATACATTCACGTTCTCCTTTGTAAAGGAAACCTGTTTGTTTTGAAGGCATCATTTGATTCATTTTTTCATCCCATCCTAAAACTTCAAATTCACACGATGGCATATTTTTAATAAGAACACTGAGACCATTTGTCGTAACAATTGGTGTGTTCCCTATATAGCAATCTCGTTCCATCTCTCCGAACCTTAGACCGCCATCTCTACTACGACCTTCAGCTGGTTGTCTAGTTAGATTTACCATTGGCCCAATAGAACGACTATGTGCTTTGTCATTAACCATGTGTTTTAAACGCTGGTAAAATACTGGACCCATAAATACACTACATTCATGTTGTTCTCCAGTAAGACCGTTATATAATAATTCATTTCCATGTGCTTCATAACCTAACTTTAATAATTCATTACAAATATCTTTTACTTCAAATTGACCAAATGATGTTCCATCACCAAATAATCCTAGCTCTACTAGCACTTTTCCTAAGACAGTCTCTTTCAATTGACCAATTGTCATACGAGATGGAATAGCATGAGGATTAATAATGATGTCTGGTTTAACTCCTGAGCTTGTAAAAGGCATATCACATTCTGGAATAATATTACCTACAGTTCCTTTTTGTCCATGTCTTGAACTGAACTTATCACCAATAACTGGCTTTCTAACAGTTCTTAAACGAACCTTTGCAAAATTATAACCTTCACCATTTCTATCAATATAATTTTTATCAATATATGTTTCCTCTACTGTTTTATATATTTTACTTTGATCTTCAAACTTGATAACTTTTGTATGATCATTTCTATTTTCTTTAATAGGTGTGACTTTAGCTATAATAATATCTCTATTTTCAACTAATGTATTTTCTGGTATAATTCCTTTTGAATTCACTTTATTGTAATTACCCATCTTCATACCTTTTGTTTTAGTGGAGTCTGGCTTACATCTAATTTCTTCATCACCATTAATCTTTTGTTTGTCTTCATCTTTTTCTGTATGATAAACAGTTACTAATGCCATTCCTCTGTCAATAGATCCTTTGTTTATAAGCAATGAATCCTCTTGATTATATCCAGTGTGTGTCATGATTGCGACAATCACTTGTGTACCAGATGGTATTTTATTTAATTGAATCAAATTCATAATACGTGTGTCAACCAATGGGCGCATTGGATAATTTAATACATATGCTGTTTTGTCCATTCTGTTCTCATAATTGGTGACATAAACGCCCATTGCTTGTTTGCCTTGAGCACAATTACTTGATAATATACCTCCTGTTGTTATAAAACTATGGTTTTTTGATTCAACTGTAATATCTGATACTAACCTATCTGCCACTGGTAACATATAAATAACCTTATCATATATAATTTTATTATTATCTAATCTAGCAATTTGTGTTGTGTTTGGAATCATATTTTTTATTTTACACCATCCATTTAAAGTCATTAATTTATGATCATCAGTAGCAGTTATTTTTATACCTGAATATAAAGTTAATTCATATATTGGAGATTTGTTAGGTATTATAAACCAATCAACAACAATTGTGCTTGATAAATTTGATGGATTTAATGGATCAAAACATACTACTCTATCACCTACCTTTATATTTTTTATTGGAACTTTATCACCATTACTTAATAGAACTGTTTCATTCAAATCAAGGCATTGATACGTGTTACGAGGCGATTGATTGTGTTCAGGAAAAGGAATACATGATGCTAATACGCCAAATATTGTGCTTGGGTGAATTTCACAATGGGTATATTTATATATATTGTCATCATTCACAATAATATCCTTTGGTTTGGTAGCAATTAAAGACCAACCTTGCTCTTCTGGATCAATATATTCCAACACAGATTCGCCGATTTTTGAATTTGTCAATAAATCATCCCATATTAATTCACCTTTATTTAATTTACTAACGATAGTGTCATTTATTAATATATTTTTATCTTTGATACGCAATAATGGTCTAGTTAGACGACCGCCATCATTACAAACTCTTATTTCTTTCATTTTATAGTCAAATATAATAGATGTGTAAATATTGATAATGCCTTTATATTTCTTCTCTTTCAGCATGACAAATAATTCGTGAGGTGTTTCAGTTATGCCAACCCATGCACCATTTATAAAAACCTTTACTTTATCATACATATCATGTGATTTCAAATTCTCATCGTCAATATGAGTTATACTTGGCATGATATATTCATAAAGTGGAAGCGAGTTTGAATAAATAGTAATGTGTGTCATATAGCTTAAATTCTTTACAACACCAACCGATTGACCTTCTGGAGTTTCAGCAGGACATAAGAAGCCCCACGAAGTGTTATGTAATTTACGTGGAGGAATTAGTTTGCCACTTTTATCAGTTGGTGTGGAAATACGGCGCGCATGACTCAAACTGGAAACATAATTCAGTCTATTTAAAACTTGCGCTACACCTACTTTGTTTGAATTTGTATGTTTAATACCAAAATCGCCTGTTGAAAGAGCTCGCTTTAATCCGTTTTCAATTGTCGTAGATTTAATTATTTTATAAATATTTGTCAAGTTTATAATATTTTCATAATCATCTGTTGATTTCCATGATCCAGTATTTATTTCTTTAATAATTTGTTTTTCCATATCTTTTACCAATTTGTTGAAATAATTTCTATAAAGATTGTTCAAAAGAGTGCCTGTTAAATCAATGCGTTTATTTAAGTAAGAATCGCGATCGTCAGCTTTGATGACTTCAAAAGAAGCGAGAAGTAATTTATTTGTCATATAACCAAGGAAGTAAATTTTTTGAACGAGATTATGACAATGAGGAAATAAATCATTGTTTAATATGTCCAATGTAAATTCATGCTTCTTTTTGGCGCCAGTTTCTTTATCCATATTAATTGGAGTGTACATGACAAAGCTGGTAATATATTTAATACATTCTTCTTGTGTCAAATGTTTATTTGCATCTATAATGGATGCTTGTAATGACTCTAGCATTTCTTTGGCGATTTCATTTGTAGATTCAATATTCAAGAGAATTTTTTCACAAATATCTTTATCTGTTATTACACCTAATGCTCTAAAAACAATAAATAATGGAATTGGTTGTTTAACGCGTGGCAATTGAATATTTATCGCATTACCAAACCCATTATCTTTAGAACTAATCATCATGTTGATTTGCTTAGGTGAGATACATTTAAAATCAGGGACTGATTTGATTTCAGCCATCCAAGTATATTTTGTGTTATTCTTTGATATATTGAAACAATAGACGCGATTTTCAGCAGCACGTTCTTGACCTAGAACAGTTTTTTCAGAGCCGTTAATAATGAAATATCCACCTGCGTCAAATTTACATTCGCCTGTTTGCGTATTTTCAAAATGCTTATACTGGTTTAATACGCAAATATTTGATTTTAACATGATCGGTAATTTACCAATATGCACCTTTGGAACAGTTTTATAAAATGTTTGAGTGTTATCCAAATTAGGACCATTTCTAACAACATATTTTATATTAATGTCAACTGTCGTTGATGAAGCATAAGTGAAATTTCTAAGTCTTGCCTCTTGTGGAAACATTAATTTAATAGCACCATTATTCTCGTGAATTTGTGGTCTATAAATATGGAAGTTTTCAAATGTAATGAAAATTTCTAACGAATATTTTTTAGAAACAGGGTCAAAATCTTGAATTGACGCAATATGAACTGGATTAAACATTTCTATAGTTTTAGTTATTTGATATCCAACAAAATTATTATACGATTCCAATTGGTGTCTAACAAATCTTTCCAAATGTTGACCTCTAAAATAAGATTCAATTAGATCCCATGGTTTTTCAATATATTGATCATTTTCGATATCAAACAAGTCTTCATTGTTTGTATTATTGTTATTGTTATTGTTAATATTTTGAGAACTCATATTAGATGTAGTATTATTTGTGTTAATTGCCATCATAATTTCAGTTATTTTATATTTCAATTTATTTTTAAATTGTTTTAATAATATGTTTTAATAAAACAATATAATTTTCAAACCGTAATTTTACATTTCTTTTTATTAAATAAAAATATCTGGATCATATTGAACTTCGTGACATTTTTTATGAAAAAAATATTGTTCGTAAGATCCACCAAAATGAGCTACTTCACCTTTACCATTTTCTACTGCGAGACAGGGTATTATTAACGCTCTATTGCCATCTTTTGTTATCGTCCAATCAGCACTAAAAGGTCTCATAGAAGAATCATGTAAAGATCTTGATGCATAATCACTCTCTTCACCATATTTATCCAATAAATTTTTTGCGTTTGTTTTTGATAACATATACATTTGTGTCCCCCATACATCATTTGTAAAATCATGATAAGTGAATTTTTTGTCATTACTTTTTTTAACACTAAAACCATGATAACAAGGGTCTATTTTAAAAGTCACAAGATAACCTAATAATAATACATCTAAGTTCATATTTTTAAAATCTTTTATTACATCTGGCATAAATGTGTTGAAATCTTTATGAATATAAATATCATCTTCACAAAAAATACCATATTCTACATTAGGATCATCATAAAACATTTTAATCATATCTAAATGACCATACATACACGACCAACATTTTTTATATAAATCTGTAGTAATTCGCGGATCTGTAAAATGAACGCCGTCGTAAAAAGTATAATCTATGTTTGCACACTTAAATCTTTCTTCCATAGAATTCTTTCTCTCTTGGTTGTTGAAAGACAAACAATATATTTTATATGTCATAAGTGTATAAT
>Ga0078894_10000117_pt1 | contig 47982 bp, 40 predicted proteins | sample LauGreSu1BDMLBSD_2_FD_67506 | JGI IMG/M metagenome (GOLD analysis project Ga0078894, IMG submission 67506) | Freshwater lake microbial communities from Lake Michigan, USA - Su13.BD.MLB.SD (version 4) (version 4) | ecosystem: Environmental > Aquatic > Freshwater > Lake | place: Lake Michigan...
ATATAAGGTAATTATGCCAACTGGAAAAAATTGGTTAAATTTTATATATGTTAATTTAGGATTTGTTATAGGAGTTTCTTGTATTTATTTATTTGCTTCTGTTAAAGAAATTAGAGAGAAATGGCCCGAATACCGTTGTAACCCTATGTATATGCCTTTATCTGAAAATATCAGTGAAGATTTTACTTATTGTGTACAAAATATGCAGTCTAATATGATGGGATATATGTTACAACCAATTACATATGTTCTCTCTAATATTACCAATATGAGTGGTCAATTTATGCAATCTATTCAAGATGTACGCGAAATGTTTAACAAAATAAGAACTTTTGCTACTTCAATCATTCAAACCATATTTGGAGTATTTTTAAATATTATTATCGAATTTCAAAAAATTACAATCGGTATAAAAGACTTGATCGGAAAAATTATTGGTGTAATGGTCGTATTACTTTATCTAATGGATGGTTCTATAAAAACAATGAAAAGTGCTTGGAATGGGCCTCCTGGACAATTAACAAGAGCACTAGGTAAATGCTTTCATCCAAAAACAAAAGTAAAATTATTTGGCGGAAAAATAGTTGCTATTGAAGACCTTGAAATCGGTAATACACTTGATGATGGTAGTCGTATTATAGCAACAATGAAAATAGATAATAAAGATGTTGAAACGAGAGAAGAATTATATATATTAAGAGGAAGAGGTGTAGAAGGAAGCGATATTTATGTAACTGGGTCACATTTAGTAGTCGATAGTAGAACAAGTAGATATGTTAAAGTATGCGATTATTTCCAAGCAGAAAAACAAAATGAAGTCGTGACAGACTGGTTCTGTTGTTTAGTAACATCAACAAATAAAATTCAAATCGGAAAAGAAATCTTTTGTGATTGGGAAGATCATATTGAAAAACTTAAATTAATGATCGGAATTTAATTTATTGTTTTGTAAATTTATGTATTACTATTAACTATTATTTTGTAAATATATATATAATAGTAATATTATGGAAAATTTTAATAAAAATATAGGAAACACTACAGGAAAATTGAGAGAAATGTATGATAATTTATCATATTTTGACCAATATGGTACGTCTATAATTTTTTTTATGTTACTCACATTTATTGTATTCATTATTTATTCTTATTTTTCTATTATGTCTGATATTCAACCTATTAAAGATGATTGGATAAATCAACGTTGTAATCCAAAAGTATTACCGTTTGCTGGATTTATAAATCGACCTGATGGTGTATCCATAAGTGATTATACTCAAGAAAATTTTACATATTGTGTACAGGATGTCTTAAAATCAGTTACTGGTCAAGCACTTGCTCCTATTAATTTTGTAACAAATACTCTTCAAACAACCTTTAATGGTTATAATCAAGAAATAAATGGTGTCCGTGGTATGATTAATAATGTTAGACAAAGCATAAAACACGTATCAGCAGAGATTATGGGACGCATATTAAATATGTTAATTCCTTTACTTCAAATAACAATCGGATTTAAAGACGTACTTGCTAAAACACAGGGAACTTTGACTGGTGGACTATTTACAGCACTGGGAACATATATGACATTACAAAGCGCACTAGGAGCAATCGTTCAACTCATTGTTTATATTTTATTTGGGATGCTTGCGTCTATTATTGCTTTTTGGGCAGTCCCATTTACTTGGGGAGCAGCATCTGCGTTGTCTATAACTTTTTTATCTATTGCTGTTCCATTAGCAGTTATTGTTGTTTTTATGACACAAGTTATGCATATTAAAACTGCTGGAGTTCCAAAATTAAAATGCTTCGACAAAAACACGCAAATACATTTAGAAAATGGAACATTTAAATCTATATCTGAATTGGTTCTTGGAGAAAGACTATTTAATGGTTCTTATGTAACTGCTTTAGTTAAATTAGATTCAAGCGAAATGGATATGTATGAATTAGATGGTATAATCGTAAGTGGTTGTCACAAAGTAAAAAATTCTTTAGACAAATATGGTTGTTGGATATCAGTTAGAAATCATCCATTAGCCAGACGTATAGGATTTTATAATGAACCATATATTTATTGTATAAACACATCAAACAAAGAAATATATATAAATAATCTTGTTTATAGTGATTGGGATGAAATATATAATGAAAGATTAGAACAAATTGTTGAAAAATTAGGTTCAGAGACTCAAACAGAAAAAAGAAATTTATTTTTTAGAGAAGATATTCATAGATATTTAGATGGAGGATTTAGTGAAGATACTGTTTTTAGATTAGAAAATGGAGAGGAGAAAAAAATTAAAGACATATGTGTTGGTGATGTTCTCGAAAAAAATAACAAAATATATGGAATTGTTGAATTAGACGGTACTGGATTAGAAGGACAATATTTATATGATTTAGGAAAAAACAAAAAATTTATTGGAGGACCTATTATAAGATTTCTGAAAATGGAATTGAACGATTATAAAAGAGAGAAATTACCAATTGAAAAAAGAGTAAACAAACTATACCATTTATTAACTGAAGAAAACACTATTCGAATATTTGGAAAAACAATATACGACTATAATTCTTGTATTGACTTATTTTAGTGATTTTTTCATTATACGAAAACAAAATTAATTTCTATTAATTATGTATAATAATGGATATTAATATATTCGGTTTTAAATTCAGACTTGAAATACTTATTTTAATTGTTGTTGTCTATTTTATTATGTGTGGACACTTATTTTGTTCTTGTTGCAAAATGAACTTAATGGAAGGTTTTACTGGAGCAAATACTAACTATGGTCAATCCTCCCCATATACTTTAGGTGCTCCAGGATATAAACCAACAGAAGCTGCCGAAAAATGGGGTCAACCTTCACTCCTTGTTCAACCTGGAAAACCTCTAGACAGTGCTGTTAAAAAATTTTTGGACAGAAAACCACAACCAGTTCCACTCCCAGAAGGGGAATTAAATATGTTTGAAACAACTCCTTTTAAACCTGAATGTTGTCCTAATACTTATTCTAATTCTATGGGTTGCGCTTGTATGACTGGTCAACAATACAACTATCTCATTGAAAGAGGTGGAAACAATAATCCTTACTCTGAATATTAAACTTTATATAATATTGTAAATTTTATATGATATTGTAATTTATTTTCTATAAATTATAATATGACTAATTATGATAATGATAATGACTTAGAGCAAACATCTATGTTCGAAAATTGTGATGACAAAATAATTTATTTTGACGAAATGGATGACAAAGAAAAAGAATTAGTATTTTTCACTGCCGTAGATTTTATTGAAACCGATATATCTTCAACACCAACGTTGTCAACTTCGTCAGCATTTTTATCACCATCTTGTTGTTGTATGTTTTTTGGAGAGATTTATAATGGAACAAATAAATTTTGCAAAGATAATATTTTCAATTATTCTACACTTATAACTTGTGGTTTGGTTTGTTGTTGTCCATGCGTTTATTCATGTAGTTTTATAAGAACTATATGTGGACATACTATTCAAAATGGTTTGTGTTACGCAACTTTTGGTCCTTTTTTTGAATGTTATAAATGTTATTATACATGTAATAAGAATACTAATACTAATACTAATACTAGTAAATGTTAAAAAGTGTAAGAAATATTTATAAATTGAATATAATCATCGAAATCTGTAAAATAATCATAACTATTAATATTTTCCAAATCAAATATACTTTCATCTAACGGTTTATTCACTTTAAAACTCATTAAACCTCTCTCATTCCTTGTATTATGGATTTTTATATCATAAATGTTTTCATTGATTTTTTTATCCTTTAATAAATAAAATGCCAATTTCCAAATATCCCCTGTCCATGGTTCGCCATATTTTAAAATATTGTCTTGATAATAATGCTTAATTGGAACTTTTAATTGCTCAAAATATGTTTGTGGTATAATATTATCCAAAAATATAATTCCATCAGGTTTTAAATATTTTGAACTATTTACTATATCTCTTAATGAATATTCGACTTGATGCATTCCATCAATTAAAATAGCATCGAAAAATTTGTCTTCAACCAACTCACAATCGTCATTACCTAATTCGGCAAAAAAATCATCACTCGATTTAATAATAACTTTATTTTTTATTTCTTCTGGTTCATTTCCAATTCTAGGAGAAGGGTCGACACCTATCTTTTTCGTGAAGTGAACATCTTTAAAAGAAATACCAAAATCAATACCAATCTCTAGATAATTACCAGTTTGTTCTACTAATGAATTCATTACTTGAACTTTATTATATAGTTCGTCACAACATTTTAATTCTTCTCTCTTACATTCAATAATTTCATATTCTTTATTTGGAATTTTCATCATATAATTGAAATAATTAATAAGTTGTTGATTATTTGAACCTTCCAAATAATAACACTTCATTTTTTCAAGATTGTGTCTGTCTAGTAATTCCCATAAATATTCATTATTATATTTGTTTGACAATAATATCAATTCATTTCTTGGATCGTTATACAACATTTTTATTAAATTAATATTTTTTACAAAAGCATCTACTCCAATTATACAATATTGATTGTCTATACTGTCATTCAACAAGAGATTACAATATTTATGTTCATATGTTTTTTCATCTCTTTCCCATAATTTACGATGATGCCATTTGTATACATTATCTTCGTAAGCATTTTTTTGTTTCATTCTTTCATCTATACTTAAAAAATCGAAAAAAACAGGTCCAATAAACTGTGGACCAATACGATTTATTTCTGAATTTCTTATTAATGAAAAATTGTTATTTGATTCATTCATATATTGAACATAACCCATCTTTGAAATTTTTGCCATCTTTGTTCCAACAGCAGTTCTTAAAAGAATTTCATAATCGTCACATATTGGCAAATACTCACTGTAACTACCTAATTCCATTAACGTCTGTCTTTTCCATATTCTTGGATGATTTGGACAGCATACTAAATGACTTAACGTTATATTATTCACATTTGGTGTATTATAAACATATGCCCATTTATTATTATGTTTGATACAATAATAACTCCCATAACCTTTACAAATAAAGTCTCCATAACGATAATTCGTGCCATTCTCATAAATATTAATAAAATCCATATAAATAAATCCTAAATCGGGGTCTTTCTCAAACAAATCAGTCGATTCTTCAAAGACAAATGGCATTACTTCGTCATCATGATCCAACTCTAAAATATACTTTCCTCTACATAATCCAATCGACTCGTTTTTAACATTTCCTATACTTCCATTATTCTCTGAACGTCTATATAATCTTACACGTTTATCTGATAACAATAATTTTTTCAGAAATTCGAAATGTTTTTCATCTGGTGAATCATCTATAATAACCCATTCCCAGTCTAACATTGTTTGATTTTTTAAACTATTATAAGCGCGATTTATTTTTTCATAAGAATTATACGTAGTTGTAAAAGCAGAAAAAACTGGTCTCACTAATTCACGATTATATACTGATAGTTTTGCAAATCTTGTATTTACTTCATTCGTGAATTTTTCTACGTCGAAAGGTGTTTCTACACCAGGTACATAATGCATTCTTCTTAAATCCAAACTAAATTGTTTATCAAGGGTTATTACATCTGATAATATAACATCATATTCTTCTTTTGTGTTACCAAAAGTTACCAATAAATGATTGTTAACATTATATAAACTTTTAACAGAATTAATATTGTCAACAATTCTAATTGTACATTCTAATTTATTCGCATTTTCCTGTAAAAATAAATCGACATAACTATATTCTGAATGTCGAAAAAAAGTAACAAGCGGGTATTTCATTTTATTAATTTATAGAGTTTTCTTTAATATGTTTGTGTTACTTAATAAATTTTTGTGTTTATTTAAATATATTTTTCTCGAATAAACATTTTCTACAATAGTTTATTTTTTTAGTCTTGTCAATAGAATAATCTATATGATCTTCAACAAATTCGTGTTGACAATTATTCTTTATTTTTTCTTCTATTTTTTTTAGATATTGCTTTGAAAAAACGATTTCTGTTTTAATTTTCTTTTCATCAAATATATCTTTATAATCTTCTAAATCCGAAAATAAAAAAGTATCAATTATTTCACACATTTCTGTATCCAAATCACGTTTACTTGTTAATAAATCTCCTAAAAAATCAATTTTACAAATAATTAGTCTTTTTATTCTTAATAATGTGTTGATATATTTATCTTGTGTTGACATAATATTATCCATATTACAGTTTAATAATATTATAACGCATCTTATTTTTATATTATTTACAAATGTATAATGAAAATATTAAATTAAAATTTAACTATTTAAAGACAAATAGAATTAACTATTCATAATAAAATATGTTAATTAAACTTGACTACTTGGTAAATAAATATAACATAAATTTTAAAGGAATATTGCATGTTGGTGCTCATGAATGCGAAGAAATACAAATGTATGATAAATATTTAAAAAGAGAAAATGTGTTATGGGTTGAAGCTATAGACGAAAAAGTAAAAATTTCGAAAACTAAATATCCAAATATATTGATTGAACAAGCTGTTGTGTCTGATAAAATAGAAAATGTAACATTTAATGTTTCTAATAATGGTCAAAGTTCATCCATGCTCGAACTTGGATTACATAAAATTTTTCATCCACATATTCATTATACACATTCATTTAGTGCAACAACTAAATTATTAAGAGATATTATTAGTAATTATGATATTGAGTTTAATTTCTTAAATTTAGATATTCAAGGTGCTGAATTAAAAGCATTAAAAGGTATGGAAGAATATTTAGTTAATGTTGATTATATTTATACAGAAGTAAATGAAGATTATGTTTATGAAGGTTGTGCAATAGTAACTGAACTAGATGATTTTTTAAAGAAATATGATTTTGAACGTGTTGAAACATCGTGGTGTCAAAATTATAAATGGGGTGATGCTTTTTATTTAAAGAAACAAAAGATGTAAAAAAATAAGATAATATAAAATTTATTATATAAATTAATATTCATAATAAATTTTAAAATTATATTTTATTCTAATTATTTATAATTGTTTTTATTATATGTTTTAATTATATTTATTTTATTTTTAAATATACATTGCCTCCATACTTCTTCTAATAAAATTATCCTCTTTTTTTATCAACTTATCAACTATTTGTTTTGTTACTATAAAAGGAAACTCAACCTTAATTGACATGTCTTGTTCAAATAAATTTGTATCAGGTCTCATCAATCTATATAAATTTAACTTTGTATATATTATTTCTAAACATCTTTTCAAATTTCTTACTCCATCTTCCTTATTACAGAAATTCTCAATTAAATAATGTATTGTCTCTTCTGGAATATTCAATTGTTCTTCAGTAAACTTCACTTGTTCACGAATTCTTGGTAACAAATAATTATTCGATATCATTGTCTTCTGTTTTCTATCATATCCTTTCGTCTGAATTCTATACATTCTGTCTCTTAAAATAGGATTAACACGACTTTCATCATTATAACTGAATATAAACAAACATTTACTTAAATCAAAATCTATCTCAGCAAAATATTTGTCATGAAATTGAGAATTTTGTGATGTATCTGTTAAATGTGTTAATATTCCAACTATTTCTTCTCCTTTTGGTGTATCACTTATCTTGTCTAATTCATCGAAATATATAACTGGGTTCATACACTTACTGTCTATGAGAATTTGAACTATTTTTCCCCAAGTACTACCCTCATATGTATACGAATGACCTTCCAAGAAACTACTATCAGTAGCACCACCAAGAGCAATAAAAGCAAATGGTCTGCGCAAAATCTTACTAATACCTTCTTTAACAAGTGTTGTCTTACCTGTTCCCATTGGTCCTTGAATAGCAATTGCTGTACCAACTGACTTAGGGTTTGTAACTAATTGTCCTAACATTTGCATGATTTGCATCTTTGCGTCATTTAACCCATAAACAGCTTCATCTAATGTTTTTTGTGCGTTTTCCATAAATTCATGACATTTCTCAACACCATCATCAATATTAACTGGTAATGTTTCAAATTTGTTAAAAGGAATATGCATAAATGTATCAATCCAATTTTTGATTTTATAATATTCGCCTCCACCAGGTTCCATATGTTTCATTGAATTAATTTTCTTGATCGCTGTTCCTTTGAAAATTGCTGGTATTTGCGATTCCAAAATAGATATTCTATATGGTTTTTCTACTCGAATTGTCTTATTAACTTCTCTTAATTCTTTAATAAGTCTCTTTTGATGGTCTGCTTCTAATGTATCGAAATAATTTGAGTCATTCATAGTGTTTTTGTCCTTCATAATTTTTCTAAAAATTCTTCCATGTTTTGCTTTTGTCTTTTTATTATATCTTTCCTTTTTAGCAACATTCTTCTTTATTTTTTCTTCACAAACTTTTATACATTCTCTTAATGTCTTATTATTTTTATCGTTTTCATATAATTCTTTGAGTTGTTTCAAAACTTCTTCATCTGACTTTTGAGGTGCTAATTGAAGATCAGTAATTTGTTTTTGTTCTATCTTTTTACTCTTTTCGATTTTAGTACCCTTTTTACCTTTTTTATGTTTCACAATTTCTTCTTCTGAAGTACATGTTTCAGTGTCACAAATACTTTCTTCATCTTCATCTTCTGATTCTGAAACCGGTTCATCTTCATCTTCAGTATCAGCACTTTCATCTTCCCATTCTTCATCTTCATCATCCCACTCATCTTCGTCATTATCATCGAAACCAATTGTGAAAACCATATTTATTTGGTTATCTTTCTTATCATCAGACGATTGAGAATAATCCTCGCTTGGTTCATATTCATCGTCTTCATCAGAACTATCAGAAGAAGAACCAAGTGAAATATCGTCATTATCACTATCATCTTTTGATTTTTTATTTTGTTTCTTTTTCGATAGGTGTTTTGACTTGGAATTTTTTTTCGATTTCTTTGGTTTTTCATCTTCAGTACTCCATTCTTCTTCATCATTATTTTCACTGTCTTCATCACTTGACACGATAATATTCTTGTTTTTGTTAATTCTCTTTTTGTGTGATTTTTTTGAAACATAATCGTCATCTTCATCATTTTCAATTTCTTTCAATAGTTTTTTATATTTTTTCATTTTTTCATCTGATTTGATTTTTTTATCCATATGTTTCGAAGGGTAAATTTTACTAATATATTTTCTTATTTCGGTAGCAGACATTTCTTCATCACAATCAGAATGATCACTTTCTGAACTAGAACCATTATCACTTTCAGATGATTCATCCTTTCTTTTCTTATTCTTTAATTCATCTCTCTTCTTAATAATATTCTTAATCTTATCTGTTCTTGTAGAAACCATGGTGTATAGTATATAGTATATTGATTATTGTTTATATCGTTTTATGTTTTCAATTTTTTTTATATTTATTTATGATAATGTATTTAGTATAAAATTATAATATAATCAAATCAGAAAAGAACTTAAAGATATAATTATATGTATTACGAAAGAATTTAGTATTTTAATTTTTAAATTGTTATTGATAGTTATTATTATTAATTTTAATTGATTTTAATTATAAATAAAATTAATTAAAAAATAAAATTGAAATTAAAACAATATAAATGTATTATATTATAATATAAGAGATGAACAAGAACAGAAGTTCGAATATTATTAAATCTTCAAAAATTGTTGGTATTCAATTCAGTATTTTGTCACCAGAAGAAATCAGAAAAGGTTCTGTTGCTGAAATTACAAGTCGTGATACTTACATGGGAAATAAACCTGTTATTGGTGGGTTATTTGATCCTAGAATGGGTGTATTAGAACCAGGATTAATTTGTCCGACTGATGGTCTTGATTATATGGAAACACCAGGATATTTTGGACATATTGAATTAGCGAGACCAGTATTTTATATTCAATATCATTTAACTATAATGAAAATTTTGAATTGTGTATGTTTTAAATGTAGTAAATTACTTATAAGCAAAGAAAAATATAAACAAGCATTAAAATTAACTGGAGAAAACAGATGGGATTATGTTTTCCGTTTATGTGGAAAAATTAAGCGTTGTGGTCAAGATACTGATGATGGTTGTGGTTGTCTTCAACCAAAATTTAAAAAGGAAAATATCGCCACAATTATTGCTGCATGGGACACAATAAATACAGACGATCCTTCTGATGTTTTTATTAAAGTTACACCTGAAATGGTTTTAAAGATTTTTAAAAGAATATCAGATGAAGATGTTGATTTTATGGGATTTAGTCCTATTTGGTCTCGTCCTGAATGGATGGTTTGTCAGGTTTTGGCAGTACCTCCTCCTGCAGTTAGACCATCTGTTAAACACGACGCACAACAAAGATCTGAAGATGATTTAAGTCATATTTTGGTAAGTATTATTAAAACAAATAAAATATTACAAGAAAAAATGATGAAACCTACTACAACTGCACAAGAAATAGATGATTATACTAATATTTTACAATATTATGTGGCAACACAAGTCGATAATAAAATTCCTGGAGTACCAACGAATGCTCAAAGATCAGGGAGACCATTGAAGTCTATTAAAGACAGATTAAATGGTAAAGGTGGAAGAATGAGAGGAAACTTAATGGCAAAGAGAGTTGATTTTAGTGCTCGTTCTGTTATTACTGCTGATCCGAATATTTCAATTAAAGAGTTGGGTGTTCCATTAAAAATTGCTAAAAATATTACCAAACCAGTAAGAGTAAATTCATTGAACAGAGAATTTTTACTTAAACTTATTAAGAATGGTCCTGATGTGTGGCCTGGTGCTAAAATTCTTGAAAAGAAAAATGGTGAATCTATTACTTTGCGTTTTATTGACAGAGAATCTATTATTCTTGAAGACGGTGATATCGTTCATAGACATATGATGGACGGTGATCCTGTGTTATTTAACAGACAACCTACTCTTCATAGAATGAGTATGATGTGTCATATTGCTCGTATTATGATGCGAGGAGACACATTTAGAATGAATGTCGCCGATAGACTTTGTGTTGGCAACAGAGGGCGTTAAAAGCGTGTAACCCTCTAGTCTCTATATAGAGGCGAAACACCTTGATGCGGGAAGTTCCTTAGAGCCTTTACTACCACTCACACATGGAAACATTTGTGAGGAACTCGGTTAATTGCCGAACCCAATGGTAATAATGTAAAGGATTGGATAATCCGCAGTGTTACTTCCTAATTCCGTTATGGTAGGATATGGAAGGCATTCAGAGACTGAACGGGTGTTGGTAAACTATGAAAGATTAACTATCTAGAGTTTGCTTAAGATACAGTCCAACCTTACCAGAAATGATAAGGAAAGGTTTGACAAAGCCTTACAATGCTGATTTCGATGGGGATAGACATATGTAAATTACATTTTGTCCCCAACAGGGAGCGTTAAAAGCGTGTTACTCCCTAGTTAAATGATTTTAATTCTAAAGCACTTAAATAAAATATTACATTTATATAAAATGGAACCATCAAAAGAAATTAAACTATCAAAAGAAATTCTTGATAATCCATGTGATAGATATTGTGAAATATATAAAATTACATGTTTGACTACTGGTAAAAATTATATAGGACAAGCAGTATCACATATTTTAAACCATAAAAGATATAGACCTTACGGACATCAAGGAAGATTTAGATGTCATATATCAGAAGCATTTTCACAAAAGAAAAATCAATCACACTATTTAAATAATGCTATACGCAAGTATGGGGCAAATGATTTTATAGTTGAATTAATTGAATATTGTGATTTATCAAATTCTGATGAAAAGGAAATATATTATATTGAAAAATATAATAGTTTATATCCTAATGGTTATAATTTAAAAAATGGAGGACAAACTTTTACACATTGTGAAGAAAGTAAAAAAAGAGTTTCTGAAGGTGTTGTAAAATATTATAAGGATAAAAAGTTTGAAAAATTTAAAAATATACAAAATATTGATGATGACATTGATAAATATATTAAACCATTAAAAAAATATAATGAACAATATGGTTGGTATGTTTATATTGAAAAATGTAAAGCAGATTTTGGTGGTATTCATATACCAGTTGAAAAAAGTAAAGAAAGTGCGATTGAATTTATTAATACTTTGAAAAATCATTTAGCAACACATTCAAATTGCGGGAAACCTCCTTAGAGCATTCACTACCACTCACAATTGGAAACATTTGTGAGGAACTCGGTTAATTGCCGAAACCAATGGTAATAATGTGAATGATTGGGCAATCCGCAGCCAAGTCCCTAACCTCGTTATGGTAAGAGTATGGGAAAGGTTCAACGACTAGACGTTTGTGGGTCTCATATGATAGTTTAACCAACTTGATGAGGCATAAGGTATAGTCTATCCTTTTGAGAAATCTTAAGGGGTTATTCATTATGGAAATGAATTTACACATGCCACAGGATGTGGAATCAGATGCTGAATTGAGAAATTTGGCGGCAGTTCCATATCAAATAATTAGTCCAGCCAATAACAAACCGATTATTGGTATTTATCAAGATTCTATGCTTGGATGTTATAGATTTACAAGAAACAATGTAAAATTTAATCCAAAACAAGCAATGGATCTTTTAATGATGTTTAATAAAGTAAATGAAAAAGAATTATTAGAAAAAGATGTTATCACAAGTTTTGACATTTTAAGTCAAATATTACCACCTCTAACAATGAAATACAAACAAGGTAAAGATGGAAGTAGTTATCTCGAAATCAGAGATGGAAAATATATTAGTGGTCAAATTAATAAAGATGTCGTCGGTGCAGGTACTGAAGGTCTTATTCAAAGAGTTTGTAATGACTTTGGTAATATGGCATCAGCAGATTTTATCGATAATATTCAAAATATTGTAACTGAATATATGAAATCAAGTGCCTTCAGTGTCGGTATTAGTGATTTAATTTCTAACGAAAAAACAAACCAAGAAATTATCTCAACAATCACAAAAAAGAAACAACAAGTAAAAACTCTTATTGATCAAACTCAAATTGGTGTTTTTGAAAACGAAACTGGTAAAACAAATATTGAAGAATTCGAAACACAAGTCAACAATATTTTAAATCAAGCAACTTCTGAAGCAGGTAAAATCGGTCTTGATAATTTAGGCAAAGATAATCGCTTTGTTATCATGGTAAATGCCGGTTCTAAAGGTTCGGATTTAAATATTTCACAAATGATTTCTTGTTTAGGACAACAGAATGTAGATGGTAAACGCATTCCTTATGGTTTTGAAAACAGAACATTACCTCATTACACTAAATTCGATGACTCGCCTGGTGCTCGTGGATTTGTCGAAAGTTCATATATCAATGGTTTATCACCACAAGAGTTGTTCTTTCACGCTATGGGTGGTCGTGTTGGTCTTATTGATACTGCTGTAAAAACATCAACTACTGGATATATTCAAAGACGTATTATTAAAGCATTAGAAGACTTAATGGTATCATATGATATGACAATTAGAAGTAATAAAAATAAAATTGTTCAATATTCATATGGTGACGATAATATTGATACTGTAAAGGTAGAAAATCAATTCTTACCATTAGTCGAAATGAGTATTCAAGAAATTTATAATCATTTTGATATTCCAGAAGAAGATAGCAATAAAAATAAAATGTTAAATACTATATTTGCTAAAAACACGATAACAAGAATGAAAAAACAATTAAGTGAAACAAAAAATGCAATTAAGGAATTAACTAGTTTTATGGTTGATTCAAGAGACAAAATTATTAAAAATGTTTTCAAATATAAAAGTGATAGCAAAATTAATTCACCAGTTGCTTTTACACATATTATTAATAATGTCCAAGGACAACAAAATATAAATGAACATTCTATTGTTGATATCACACCATTAGAAGCATATGAATTAATCAAAGATGCGTATTATAATTTAGAGAAAATTTATTATGCTCCTCCTACAAATCTGTTTAAAACATTATATTATTACTTCTTATCACCAAAAAATTTGTTGTTTATTAAAAGATTTAATAGATCTGCTTTAATAGTTTTACTCAATACAGTTGCTCTTAATTATAAAAAAGCAATTGTTGCACCTGGTGAAATGGTTGGAATGACTGCTGGTCAAAGTATTGGAGAAGTATCTACACAAATGACTTTAAATACATTTCACTTTGCTGGTGTATCTGCTAAATCAAATGTAACACGTGGTGTTCCTCGTATTGAAGAAATATTATCACTTTCAAGCAAACCAAAAAATCCTTCATTAACAGTTTATTTAAGACCAGAAGATGAAGTAGACAAAGATAAAGTACAATCTATCATGTATATGTTAGAACATACAAAATTGAAAGAAATTGTACAATCTTGTGAAGTATGCTTTGATCCAGATGATATGAATACTTTGATTGAAGAAGATAAAAATACAATGGAACAATATAAAGAATTTGAAAATATGATAGATGAATGTGCTAATACTTCACTTATCGAAGATACAAATGAAAAATCTAAATGGATTTTGAGAATGGTTATGGATCCTGCTGAAATGTTAGATAGAAATATTACAATGGATGATGTTAATTTCACATTATTAAACAGTTATGGTGATGAAATGAGTTGTATATACTCTGACTATAATTCAGATAAATTGGTATTCAGAATTAGAATGAATACAGTTATTAAAAACTCTATTAAAAACAGCGCAAAGAAACCTAATACATTAGATCAATCAGATCATATTTGGGTTTTGAAAAATTTCCAAGATCAATTATTAGATAATATTATATTGAGAGGTGTTGTTGGAATTAACAATGTTACGATTAGAAGAATTAAGGATAATTTGGTTGAAAATGCCGGAACATATAAAAAACAAGATATATGGGTTTTAGATACGACTGGTACTAATTTACGTGATGTTTTAGGTCTTGATTATATTGATTCTCGAAGAACATTTAGTAATGATATTATTGAAGTATGTGATGTTTTAGGTATTGAAGCAGCAAGACAAACTATTTTGAATGAATTGGTTGATGTTATTGCTTTTGATGGAACTTATATTAATTATCATCACTACTCAATATTAAGTGACAGAATGACATTTACAAGTAATATGATTTCAATTTATAGACATGGTATTAATAATGATGATACTGGACCTATTGCTAAAGCATCATTTGAAGAAACACCAAAAATGTTTTTGAAAGCAGCAAAACATGCAGAATTAGAAACAATGAGAGGTATTTCAGCAAATGTTATGGTAGGTCAAGAAGGTTATTATGGAACCAGTGCTTTCCAATTAATATTAGATTTAGAAGAAATAAAGAATCAAGATGAAGTAACTGATTATGAAAAAATAGATGTAAGTAAAAAGATAGAAGAAGTATTAGGATATAGTGATAACCCTAATGATCCTTGCAGTATGAATAATTTGAAGATACAGAATAATGTTGTAAATATTTCAGCAAGTGATTTGGGTGACAGTAAAGATTATAATTTGAATTTTTAAGTTTGAAACAAATACAATTCTATAAATGATAAATCTACAAGTAATAAATAATAAATAATAAATAATAAATAATAACTAATAAGTAAGAATTAATAATTAATAATATATAAAATTGTATATATTATTATTGACTATGAATATTTTTTCTTATATTGGTCAAAAAGTCTATAATTCACATAACGAAATATATTTTATAGAAAATAATTCTACAACTAAATGTAATAATAATCTGTTACTGTTTTGGCAAAAAATTTATGAAAAAGAATATAAACAAAATAGATATAATTTGGGGAAAGCATTCGTTTACTCATATATGTATGATTATCATTTTTATGAACAGAACCCAATTACATTTTTATCTAAATACATTGAAAATATTTTTTTTATAGAAGAACGTAAGAATAAAATAATAGAAGCATTTTGTAAAATTCAAAAAATTTATTATACTTTCTCAAAAATTGCGAAAATATTTCGGTTTAAAAAAGCACATTTATATACTTCATGTGATCTTAAATTAGAGGAAATAAAAGAAACACAGACAAATGTTATTAGTGTTATTCAAGGAAAACATAAATATCTTTTTACTGTTCCTGATATTTTGACAATAATTAGAAACGCAATTTGTAACACAAGTTATATGTTTTCTGAATCTCTTACAATAAAAAATCCATACAATAATATACCATTTACAAAATCTTCGTTATATAATATTTATTTTTTTATCAAATTTAAATCATTTGTAATGCCAGATTTTTTACAGTCTTTCTTTTTATTGAATTTTGATATTGGGAAATTTGAAAAAGAGTGTGAATATATTATAAGAAAATATGCTATAAATTCTCATTTTATTGGAATGAGTAAAACTGAAAAAGAAGATACAATAAAAATAATGATATCATTTTATAATAGATTATGTTATGGTATCAGTGATATAAAAATAAAATTAGACATAAATTTTCCAAGTGATAAATTAATCGAGACTTTCTCTCCATATGCTTTGTTATTTTTAAAATATAAATATACTAATTGTAATATTCTTAAAAATAATTATAAAAGTGAATTAATAGAAAAACTGAAAAAATTTATTAGTAATAATATAGATTTTGGGAAAAAGATGCTAAAGCATAAAGGAAGTAAAATATTTAATACATTTGTTACAGATTATTTTGTACCAAGTGATGATGTTGATTTTATGAAAACACATATAAAAGAATATAATAACAATGATAGTGATAGTGATAATGATAGTTATAGTGATACTACAAGAGTTGTTACATCGACTTTCAATAATAATACTACGCGTGAAACTTTATTTTATGATGATAATGTTAACGTAGGTAGTAGAAGACATAGAATTTTTCTAAATGGTACAGAAAGTATTTCATTAATTACTATCAATGGTTATTATATAGAAAATAACAGTAACATAAATGATGATAGTAGTGATGACACAACTGTTGTTACTAATACAAATAATAATAGTAGTAATAATATAAATCATGATGCTGATACTGAGGAGGTTGCTAATGATGATGCTTCTGTTTCTGATATGAATGTAGATGTAGATGTAGATGTAGATGTAAATAACATTGACATAGTTAATTCTTAAACATCATCTAATATAATCGTCCTTTTTACTTTGCGAGTTTTTTTTGTATCTAAGATTTTTGGTGGTTTTCGTGTTTTTTTTGGTTTTTTGACAATAATGACTTCACTACTCTTTATATCTTCTTTGTCACTTTCAATAATTATTTTTTTTCTCTCTTCTGGTTTCTTTTTGATATATTTTGTTTTCTTAATTTTCATATAACTATTCAAAAACTCAGGAATGGTTTTCCTATTATCAACATTAAAAGCGTCAATAATTAAATTTTTAACTTCACAATCTACATTTAAATCATCTACTCTCATTACAATTGATTTATCTGGTTTTTGTAAAAATCTGTATGAAGGTAATACTTCTGAACGTAAACCAGGAACTACAATATAAACGAGATTATCATCGATATTTCCGTAAGCAACAAAATCATTTTTCTCAAAATTTGTTTCAATTAAATAAGAATTATTTGCTTTCGAGAGAAATACCGATGGTATTTGATGTCTAACTAGAAGTAACCAATAATCTAATGTTGTCAAGAAATAATCATCCGAATTTATCATATCAATAAAACTACCAATTTTATTTGTTTTAATATCATTACCCATCGTTTTCTTTCCCTCTTCAATTAAAATATCTACTATATTGGATTCATATGTTGGTAAATATTTATTATATTCTTCTGATAATTGATTTCTAATGTCATTAACACTATATTGTTTTCCCTTCACTGATTTAATAATCTCAATAATAAAGTAAAAACTACAATAAGGTGATTTATCAAATTCAACTTCTTTTGACCCACGAGGGAAACAGTTTTTTATACGACCTGATTTTATTGCTGTCATAATTGGAGCACCACAATTAGTATCTGTATCGCCAACTTTCATATTTTCATCAATAACTACATTATTATCATAAAGAATTGTTTTGAGTGGTTGTGCTTCGTCGTAACTATTATATTTTATATATTTATTGAATGTTGCCTCTTTCAAACTGTCAAAATACTCTTTTGTGAGAAGTGTTTCTAACATAATTATTTCATCATTCTTCAAATTATATCCAATAACACTAAATGATAAATACATTTGCGGTTTCATAATAAAAGATTTAATTCTATTATACCTTATAAGTTCATCTGCCATTCTTGCATAATAATAAATTTCATTATCAGAAGTTGGTATTAATAAGTTTTTTTTTGGAAGAATTACTTGACAAACACCGTTTTCATCATCCTTTCTTACAAAACTACAAAATGGTTTCTTATTATTACACTTATCTTCATTATTTGAATGTGTCACGCAAGTGCTTACATGATCAGATAATTTAAAATAATCTTCTCCATCCACAAATTTTATGGTTTCACCATTTTCTTCGACAAGTTGTTTCAAATACTTTATAATATTGGTTAATTTACTCGAATAAATAGTTAATTTATTATACATTTCATCCTCTATTTTCTCTCTTAATTCGGCATTGATATAATCATTTAATAAAATTCTTATTGTATTTCTGAAAATATTGAAAAAATTTGTTTCTAATTTTATTTTTCTAATATAATTTTCTCTTTCTTTATCGTATTTATTACTTGTTGTAATAGGAATATCGCTTTGTCTAATTGGATTATCATTAATATCAATAATATAGTTATTATCTCTCAATAATGGAATATCATCTTCTCTTACTGATGATAATGGTTGTGGTTTAGATAATTGTACAAATTGATTTGTTTCTGTAATAATTCCTACAATCATTTCATCTTCGACAACTTTAAATAGTGGCATTGTTTTTATTCTTTTTCCAGTATTTTTATTTATAGATTTTAAAAAATTCAATGTGTCAGTATAATTATTCCACAAACCATCCTCAATCATATAATCATAATCATAATTTTCATTAATAGATGATGGATAACAAGGAACGAACCCCGAGTTACCATTTGAATTAGAACTATCCTTTACAATAACACCAATTACTTTTGATTGATAATTCAATACCTGTTTTATAATAGTATATTTTTTCTCATTAAGTATTTGAATTATTTTGTCCAATATCTGAGCATGTTCTGCTTTATATACGTTTTTAGAAATACTATTTTTTGGGCGACAACTAATCACATTATTTTCGAGATCATCATAGAATGGTTTTACTATTTTGTTAAAAATATTTTTCATTGAACTTGAAAATGTGCTATGTGTATCATATTCACTAAAAATTTTTGTAACAAATAGTGTATTTTTTTGAATATCGAATTTGTATGAATATAACGGTTCAAAAAAATCACCTTGTTTCAATAAAAATAGTGTTGATTTTCTAGGATCAAAAGACTTCATTGTATAATGATTTGTTGGACAAACAATCTCTACATTATTTGTAACATCATTTTCTGGCATTTCAAATATAACAAGATTTATACCTTTACTAAATATGTATTCATTTTTGTCGCATACAATATCCCATAAATAAGTATAATCTATTTTTATATTAGGATCTTTTAAATAACTTACAAAATTTTCGAAGGAAGAACATAATGACATGAAATACTGTTGATTTTCAGGTGAATTGTTTTTTTCTATTTTTTTATATATATTACTTGATTTATATTTGGTCATTTTATTTTCATCTATAAATCTTTCAGGATCTTTAAAATCTGTGACAAGATTACCGTTTTGATATTTTATAAAATTATCAATAGTGAGTGTCTGTATAATAATATTTTTCATTTTTTCTATTGAAATCTTATATGGTGAACCATTACTATCTACACGTGTATAAAAAACAGCATCAGCAATACATGCGATAAACGATTGATTTTGATTATTTTCAACACCATGTCTTAATAAACATGCGTGGTTCGGTTTTAGATTAGTATTTGTTTTACTTATTTGACATTCAGCATTTGATGTTTGGAATAATTTCTGAATAGCAATAGGTAAATAACCCCAACGGTCTTTTTCAAGAGGGTATTTTTCTGGTCCGAGTACATAACCTTTTGGTCTTTCCTTTTTTTCTTCAGGTTCTTCTTTCTTTTGTTCTTCTTTTATCTCTTTTTCTTGATCTTCTTCTGTATCTTCATCTTCTTCCATTTTTTTCTCTCCTTCTTTATTTTCTTGTTTTGTTGGTTTTTTCATCTGACCTGTACATTTCTCTCTTGTTTTTATTACTGCTTCTGTATTAAATTTTGTTACACAACAAGGTAAACAGTAACCGTTCGGATGTTTGTCTCCTTTGACAAAATTAGGATATTGTTTTTCATCTTTAAATTTGTAAATATATTTCCCTTTTGGAACTTGGGTTTCTCCATCTGGTATAATTTTGTCTTCTAATTTGTTTTTTTTAATTTCTTCTTCAGTAATAATTGTTTCTCTCTTTAAATCCCAGTACTTTGGACAAATATAATAAAAATCTTTATCTGGTGTTGAACCATAATTGATTACATCTTCTTCTTTTAAAAACCCAGGATGTTCTCTATTAATTCTGTCTAATTCTGATTTATCTAAAATAACAGGTTGTCTTTTTGCTGCAGACTGACATACTCTAGAATAACGTTTAAATTTTCCTTGGTCTGTTTTGATGATCAATACTGGGTCTCTTTCTTCTATTCTATTTTGAAAATAGGAATTTTGATTTGAAAGTGGCATTCCATCAATATTTCTCTCGCCTGTTTCTTTTGGTTTATATACAGGAACTATTTTTTCTTCTTCGTCAGATTCTAAAATAACTGTTTTTTTACCTTTTAATTTTTTCGTTTCTTTAACTGGTTTTTGTGTTTTCTTTTCCATTTGAGTTTTTACAATTTCTTCAACTGGTGTAAGAGGTTTCACAACTGGTGTAGGAGATTTTTCAACTGGTGTATGTGATTTTTTACTTGGTTCCTCATCTTGTTTGAAAGAACTCAATGATTTTTCAGATGGAGTATCTTGTTTAAATGAACTTAATGATTTTTCATCGTCTTGTTTAAATGAACTTAATGATTTTTCATCGTCTTGTTTAAATGAACTTAATGATTTATCCTCGTCTTGTTTAAATGGACTTAATGATTTTTCATCGTCTTGTTTGAATGAACTTAATGATTTTTCATCGTCTTGTTTAAATGAACTTAATGATTTATCCTCTTCATCTTGTTTAAATGAACTTAATGATTTTTCCTCTTCATCTTGTTTGAAAGAACTCAAAGACTTATCTTCATCATCTTGTTTGAAAGAACTTAATGATTTATCCTCTTCATCTTGTTTAAATGAACTTAATGATTTATCATCGTCTTGTTTGAATGAACTTAATGATTTTTCAGATGGTGTATCTTGTTTGAAAGAACTTAATGATTTTTCAGATTGTGTATCTTGTTTGAAAGAACTCAAAGACTTATCACTCTGAGTGTCTTGTTTGAAAGAACTCAATGATTTTTCCGATGTTTTTGTAATTGGATTAATAGAACTCAATGATTTTTCTGATGTTTCTTCATCTTGTTGAAATGAACTAATCGACTTTTCCGATGAAGAAGCATCTGATGGTTCAGAAGATTTTACACTGTAACCATAATCAGACGAAAAACTTTCCAAACTCTTTTCGCTACTTTCATCAGAATTTCTACCACCATATTGTTCATCTTCTTCCTCCTCCTCATCATCATCACCGAAAAACATACTAATTGCTCGGCGTGCTTTCTCTGCCCCTTCTTCTTCATCTTCATATTCTTCAATATTTGTATATTTAATTTCATCATCCTCGATTTCTGGCATTTCTTCTTGATTTTCGATAGATTTTTCAGATAAAGAAACACTTTCATCCATTACAATATCCTTTTTCTCATTTCCACTACAAATACTTTTAATTCTCTTTTCAGGAAAATCAGTCGTACCTTTTTCTTGCGTTAAACGTAATAATGTGTCTACATAAATAGGAATAGTATTTAAATAATTTATATCATTTATATTGTCAACTGTTACAACTAAAATATTCTTAAATTTTTTTCCTTTTATGGTAACCTTGAAACCAGGATTAATTTTTATTCTTTCTCTCTTTCGCGATTTTTTGTCAAACTCCATTTCAGTGATTATTTTTGAAATAAGTTCAACTGCTTCAGAATTTGTCATATCTTTGTAATTTTCAATCAACAATTCTACGATGTCTTGAGCGCGATAACCAGCTATCATTTTTTCTATAATAAATGCTTCTTGACTAGTTCTTTTGTTAAAGTTTGATACTCTTTTATATCTCAATGATACACCATTTTCACTAAAATTATCAATATCTTCAACAACAAAAACACTCGAAATACAACCCATTAAATTTTTTGTAGTGAATTTATTTATTTTATCAAATTCTATTTCCATTTCATACATCATTTCAGTTATTTCAATATTTTCATCATCTAAACTAGTAAACGCACTCATAGTATAACCATTTTCTTCCAAATAATGTTTAATATTATCTATTATTGGATTGACATTATCAATAATTATTTTATTTATATCATTTACACTTAATGATTTACCGAATTCACATTTAACAGATATTTTTCCATCTTCTTCGAATTCGCAATTAATGGTATGATTTGCACCGATTTTTTCGTCATTATCGACTATATATATAGAAACACTTTTATTCTTTCCCATTATTTTCATTAATTTAAAAATTTCTGCTCGGTCTAAATAAGGGATTTTTCTTCCGTCTTGTGAAACTTTATTAGCATACAATCTATATATTTTTTCTTGTCTATGAGAAGGGTTATATTTGATAAGTGGGTTTGTTTCAGTAGCATGTATTAGTTTAAAAATAACATCTAAAGGAATTTTTATTTTGTAATCAGGATAAAGTATAAAACTGACTTTTTTGATACCATTACTTTTATAATTTAAATCGTGTTTTTTGTATTTATATACATCATAGAAAACATCGACACTTTCAAATAATTCCAAAGTATTTTTAGAGAGAAATTCGGAATTCTCGGCAATGAGTTTATTTCTTGAAGAGAGAATATCATCTAATGTATTAATATCTTTGGAGTATAATTTTGGATAATAAATCTTAATAATATACTCGACCAATTCATTATTTTGTTGTTCTTTTAAAACGTCTTCAGCAAAACATAAATAAATATTATTATTCAATATGTTACCAGATGAAAGTAATAGACTGTTGTTCAATGTGGTGAGTGATTTTCTAGATGCACGTTCAATAAATGTATCAAATTCATTTGCGTCGAATGGATTAATTGTGTAAGGGTATTCGTTTTCTACAATAAAATATTTTTGACCTAAAGATTTGTTAATATAATTTACTTTATTATCTAAATTGAGAGAGAGAATATCACTGTAATCATAGTATTCTTTATCAGGTAATTTTGAAAATTCAATTTTGTGACCATTTTTGTCGACAATATTGTTGAGAAATTGTCTTAACCGTACATCATTAATTCTCAATTTTTTATCCTGTGTTAATATTTCAAAAACATTAACAGAATTTACTTTTTCTTGTTTAATACCAAAAAGGTATATTTCTTCAAGAGAGAAAGAGTTTTTGAATTCAGTCAAAATCTTCAATTTAATTGTGCCGATAGTATCATCTTCATGAATTTGTTGTTTTGAAAATATAACATTGATATTATTTTCTTTTATTTGTCTCAATTCTTCCACAGAAAAAATGATAGAATTGGAAAATGTATCAATAAAATCTTTATCAGAATGAGAAGAAGAGAGAAAATCATTAAATTTTTTACTTATATCTAAATTATCAAATGTATAACCATAAAATACAAAAATAGTCTTCGTTTTTGTTTCATTGATTAAATGATGAACTTTATAAATTTTCAAATTTGTTATTTCCATATAATATATAAATAAATTTTATTTTTTATATTATATTTTACGCTTTTCAATAATAAATAGATATATTATTTTTTGTTAGATGTGGTCGTGTTGTTGTTGTTGCTAAAATTTTGCCAGTCATTAAATATATTAATGTTGTCTTTAAGTATTTATTTTGTTAATATATATTTATATTTCGACCCCCCACTTACAAATCATAATAAGGATTATCTGTTATCTTCATTCCACAATATTCTCTCGGATTTTTTTTATAATCCTCCGGTTCATACAAATGTGCTGCCTTAGCATTCTCTAATAAAAATTTGAAATTTTGCCAAAACTCTTGCTTGTGTCCAACCGATGTTGTCATTATGTGTGATAATTCATGAAGTGCTACAAATGTCAATGTATTAATATCTATTAATTTATTACCATCTTTTTTAGTATTCAAACAAAACGCTAATTTCTCTCCCTTGTTCTCACTATATGCTGTCAATTCACTTGTTGGTAATGTCTCGCTTATTTTTCGTGGATTAAACCCTTCAACCAACTTTTTTATTCTCTCATCATTCGGATATTTTTCTTTGACATATTGAACCAACAATTTACATTTTTGTGTTACCTTTGCTAACAAATCTGCCGCCAATTGCAACTTCTCTCTTTCTCTCACACAATATCTCTTACCATCTACATCCGAAATAATACATTTCAAATTAAAGACATCTGATTCCAAATATATTTTTAAACATATTATTAATATAAATCCCACTATTACATAAATAAATAAGTTTTTTATTGTCATTTTATTATATATATTATTAAAATATATTATTATACGCCTAAAATATTTTGTATTCAACAATTTACATTTTACATTTTACATATTCACAAAAAATTGAAACTTTTTTTACTTAAAGAATTTATATATAACTATTATTATACAATGGAAAAAATTCAAAAAATATTATCTAACAACAACTCTATTGAAAAAATTAAAAATTCTCTTGTCAAATCTATTAAACCAACCAGAAAAATTATTATCGATACGGAGGGTGAAGAAAATATCATTGTACATTGCAAACCTAAATCTAGTCGAACTTCTGTTGAATTTAACGGTACTGAAATGGTTTTTGCGTTGCTTCAATTTTATGATGAAATTAACAATTATCAAGACCTAACACAATTAATTGATAAAATTAAAAATAAAACATTAAACGACACTTTTATCAACCGCATAATGTTTAATACAACAAATGATGTTTATGGTTACATAAATGATATTTGTAAAAAAGAAAAAACACAAATTATTAATAAATTTATTTCTAATTATAAAACTTCTAAGGATATCGATAATATTTTTGACTTCAAAAAGGATGACATTGATTGTGTATTTATTTCTGGTAAAACAAATAAACATACAGAAATTAATGAACTGAACAAAAATATCAATAAACTCGAAGCAAAATCGGATGTTTATATTAAACTTAATAACGGAAAATTTGTTGGTATATCTGTTAAACAAAGTAGAGATGCTACAAAATCGAATTACAGTGTACAAAAAATGCTCGGTAAAGAAAATGATAAATTATTGACAAATATTCGAAAATCATTTTTAAATTCAAATGGATTTACTGGACTTGACAAATCACGCAGAGAAGAAATGAATAAATTGTTTTACAATTCAGTCTACCCAAATCCATACTGGTCCAAATTGAGAGAACTAATACTAGAAAATAAACCCATGATTGTAGAAAAATTGGTCACTTCATTATATAGTTCTAACGTAGACTATGATATGTACGAATTTAATGGGTCGTCATTTGTAAAACTCAATAAAAAATTAGATTATTCTAATGTATTATTTGACGAACACGAACCGTATTACTTCGATAATAAAGGCGAAAAGAGAAACGCTGCTAAATTGTTTTATAGACTTGTCATCGAAGAAAAAAAATATCGTGTTGAAATTAGATGGAAAGGTGATATCTACAACTCTTCACCTCAATTCCAAATTCATGAAGAATAAATTTTTATAAATAATTATTTAAAGTTGATGTTATTACTGTATAAACATTATCTACATTTACACTATTACCTAACTGTTTATAACTTTTTTTATCATCCTTTGATAATTTAAATGTGTCTGGAAATGATTGTAATCTAGCACATTCTCTTGGAGTTATATAACGTTTCTCCTTACCATAAATAGGTATCTGAGAAATAGCGACTAAAGTTGGAAAATATTGTCCCTTTTTAACACGAATACCAGACTGTCTTATTTGTATAAAATGATTAAATATGCTGTCTTGATGTTTTATTGGTCCTGTTTGCCATTCTAGTTTTCCATATATTTCTCTCTTTTGTAAAATTTCGTCATGTTTATTATACCATTCACTAAATTCTGTTTTATATTTTTCTAATAAAGGTTTATTCTTTGTCATATATTCTTTCTTCCAATCTGGAAAATTATCAAATTCTTCTTTTGTATATGTTCTATATGCGTCATTTATCATTATTGTCGGCGATATTTTTTCATCTGTTTCAAAATTTTTAATCATCTCATCCCACGCTTCTAGTACTTCTAATACATCTCCTTTCACAAAATATTTATCATTTATTTCTTCCTTTTTATCTAAAAATTTATTAAATTCTAATTTGCCTTTGTATATTGGCAATTTCACTTCTTTTCCATTATAAATATCATTTCGAATACAAACAAAATATACTCTTTCTCTTTGTTGTGGTATACCATAATTATGTGGAGAAATCTGAAATAATTGAAGTTTGTAACCTAAATTTGCTATTTTGCTTTTTATATATTCTATAACTTCTCCATTACTAACCTTTAATATATGCTTTACATTTTCTAAAAACATGAATTTTGGTTTTTTTACTTTTGCTATTCTCACTATTTCATCAAACAATAACCCCCTTTCGTCTTCGAAACATTTTTTCTTTCCTCCATTACTGAACGCTTGACAAGGAAATCCAGCACATAAAATATCGAAATCTTCCATATTTTTTTCGTCTATATCCTTGACATTTTTAACAGGTTCTATACCATAATTATCATTATAAACTTCTCTACAATCTTTGTCAATATCACACGCTAATACACATTTTGCACCTAATTTTTTTAGTGCTTGATGAAACCCTCCAATACCACAAAATAAATCAATAAATTTGTAACTTGATAAATCTATGTTTGAAATATTTATTTCTTCGTCGATCGAATTATTATTTTCTTCTAACGTTTGCTCATCAGAACATTCCGATTGTGTATCGTCATTCTCGTTATCGTTATCATTTATTTTATTTTCAATAAGACAAATTATTTCTTTTTTTGTTTTCGTTTTACATTTATTGATACCAAGTTCTTCGCACTTTTTTAATAATTCAATTTTAGTTAATTGTGATAAATTCATTTGTTATATATTAATGCTTAATTATTAAATCATTTCTATTTAATTCAATTTTTTATTCTAATAAATTTTCTTATAAAAAATTGAAAATAATGAATATAAAGATTTTATTAATGATTTTTGTCTATAAAATTATTGTGAACCAGATCCTATCTCCAAAGGTGGTCTCATAAAGTCACTTGTAATTGTCGATTGGTTCCATGGACCCACATATAATTGTGGATTAGGAGGTTCAGAACGAATTTGTAAGTTAGCGTTTCTTAAGGTTTGACCTATAGTATCAATACCAATATGGTAACCAGCCTTTAATAAATTAACATTGGCAAGTTCACCTTTTCCTGCAGGGTTAAGTTGTGCCCATTGTGAGTTGGTATCCTTAGGTAATAATTCAGCAGGATTTTGGATATTAGGATGAGAACAAGAGGCAGGTAAACCAGGGGAACTAGTTTGGAGACCTTGTGCAGAAGCGAAAACTTCATTTTGACCAGCAGGTTCAGCAGGTCTAACAGCACCATTATCACTACCATAAGCAGGGTTTGGTTTGGCTGTCATTTTTTCGGATCCAGCAGAACCTTTGCTTGATAAATATCTAAAAAATAAAACAATACCATAGGCGGCAATTAATAATACTAAAATTGCTCCGATTCCATAATCATTCCATAGCTTCTTTAAAGAAATGCTCATTATATAAAATTAATGATAAAATATTTTTGTAAATACTTATTAATTCTCTCTATAAATTGTCTAAAACTCCTAAATAGTTTGTATTTCTATGATCGGTGTCAAATTAACTAAAATAATTAAAATCATCATAAAGTAATTCTAATTATTATATTGCGTCTAATTCTTCATATTCATCACCACTATCACTTCCATTTTCTGACATATTTTCCATATCACTTTCGCTAGAGTCATCTACATCCTCCAACATATACGTCTTTTTTATATTCTTAGCTTCTAAATATGCTAAAATAGCAGTCTGTTTGGCCTCTTTTGCCCTCTTTCTCGCTTCTTTATATATTTCATAATATACTTGATTGGGTTTTTTCAATGTAATTGTGTCTAAACTTTCTGAACCACCACTCCCTCCGACTAATTCAATATCATTTATTTCTCTCAAATCAATACTAGCATCTTTGTCTAAATCTTCAACTTCTAAACTAATATGTTCTAATCCATCATTTGTTTTTTCTGTTTGTTGTTTTGTTTTTTCTAAACTTTTATTCAATTCTTGATTTTTTTGTGTATTGCTTAATGTTTCTTCATCCATTATCTCTTTTATTTCTTTCTCTATCAATTCTTCATCTTCATTATATTCATTGTCTACACTACTATCCATAATATCTTTTTCTGATATTACTAAATCAGTTATCTCTTCTAATTCTTCCATTTCTCCTAAATCAGTCAAGATACTGTTGCTTAATTTATCCTTGTTAGAAACATTGTTTATATTAGTATTCATATTTGTACTCGTATTAGTAACAATAGAACTTGTAATTGGTCTGTTATTGCTAAATGTATTTGTGTCTAAACTTATCTTATCACCTCCACTTATATTTCCACCATTATTTCTATGTGTCTTTATAACACAACTCTCAAAAATCATGTCAGTATTTAAAATTACAGATTGTTTAATCTCCAATTCAAGTTGAAAACTTCTAGATGTAAATTTAATACCTTGAACTTCTATAACGGAAATAATTTTAGTTTCATTTGTAATGTCTTCAATCGTTTTAATACATTCATTCTCATCAAAAATTTTAATAATTGGCAAACCACTTGTGTTACTTATTTTAACATTTGTTCTTAACAGATAATATTTACCTGATTTATAAATTTTTATTGGTGACGTAAATGCGCTGACAATATCGTCTTTCTCTAATGCGTTCTCAAACCAATTCTCAGACTTTTCAAAAATGAGATTATGACATCTATCTTCTAAATTTTCTAACCATTGTATAAATTCTTCATTTGTATTATCAAGCATCAAATCACAATATATTTTTTTTCCACTTTTAACAAATCCTTGTTTTGTAAGCGTTTCTGGTGTCTTTACATATAATGATTTGCCATTATATAACACTTTTGTAAAATAAGCGCCTCCTTGAATACCAACTGGTTTGGCTAAATTTATCTGATTAAAATCAAATAATTTATTTGGTTCAATTATACTTTCCATATTGAATTTTAAATAGAAAAATTTACTTGTAATAACACGCAAAAATCAGAATTTAATTTTATTCACATTAATTATAAATAAAATATATTAATTATCATGAAAGAAACATTTATTAGTCAATGTTTAGAGATCTTGAAGAGAGAAGATATTAAGAAAGAATGTCGTCAACTTTTCTCTCCACTTATAGATTTAGTCGTCAATGAAATAATTCATTATATTTACATAATTATTGGCTTAATATTTATCATTTTCACAATGATTTTAGCGATATTGGTTATTCTTATTTTAATCTTGCGTAATAAAACTTTTTTTAACAAAACAACATAAATTTTTTATTATTTTCTCATTTATTATTATAATATGCCAAGACATAGAAGAAGTAGAAGACACAGACGTAGTAGAAAGGGTGGTTACAATAGCGCTGCTGACTACGAATTATCAACTGTCGGACCTGGTAATGTTCAATACCAAAACGTTTTCGGTCCTGGACCAAAATATCCAATGGGTAATGAACTTGTTTCATTAACTGGACAAAAGGCTGGTGGTTCTAGACGCCGTCATCATAGAAGAACTAGACATCGTTCTCGTAAGGGTGGGTTTTTTGGTGAAATCATCCGTCAAGCAGCAGTACCATTTGCTCTTTTAGGACTTCAACAAACATATGGTAAGAAAACTCGTCGTCATCACAAGAAATAAGACATAACACATAAGACACATATAAAAACAAATAATATTAACGCAAATGATTATAGTTTCATTCATTGATTTAATATTATTTTTACATCCTTAATAATTCTCTAACTCTTTCAGAATATTTGTTCTTCAAATAATTATTAGTTATTTCATTATATTGCTTATGAATATCATCGTCAAATATCTTTTTACCAGTATTATCATCACTATTTCTATTTACTTTACGTTTTTTATACATTTCTTCTGATTGATAAATATAATGTGCTATATATGCGTCGACAGCATAATATGTTTTGTTAATTTTATAAAAAGGAGAACCTCTATGCATTATTGTGTGGTCAGTTGTAACTGATCTATTTGGGTCTGTAATAAAATAAAAATGAGGATTACTTGTATGTGTTACCTTTTCTGGTCTCACAAACGTTTTAATATGCTGGTCCAATAAGTTTGTCGATTTTGTATAATTTTCTATAACCAAACCTTGTGGTGTTTCTATATGACCGTTTGTTCCAAAAAATAACCAGTTAACAGCAACCGAATCTGCGTTTTTATACTCGTTTAGAAATGACTTTACATTGTCATAATTATTTAAGACAAAATATTCATCTGCGTCAATATGAATAAACCAATCAGCGCGAAATGTTCTTGCAATTCCAATAGAACGTGTCATAAAATACGTCTTCATATTTTTTATATGAGTTTTATTCTGACTTCTTGTAAAATATGAATTTTCCAATTCACATCTCTCAACAATTACTTTATCTTTCAATTCTGGTGATAAAATATTTTTAATAGGTGTAACCGATTTATGGTCAAAAATATAAATTAAATCGAAACCCATAAGCAAATGATGAGCACACCATTCATTAATATTAGTTTCATCCCTCATATTAGCAAATAACATGACATTTGACACAGATTTTTCACGATTTATCTCTTTTCTAATAAAATTTGATCGTGGTATTATCTGTCTAGGTGGTTCTATATATCTGATACGTCGTAACACATTATTGTTGTTAATGTTATTAACATATATTTTTCTAGTATGTGCTGAACTACGTAAAACAGGATTAAAATTTGTTTGTTGATTATAAACAGGTCTATATGGTTGACGTCTATAATAATTATTATTTACATTATTCGTAAGTTTTCTTGTTAATGAATTTCTCATAAAAAGATTATTTCCGAATGTGTCGTATCGAATATTACGTGAATTATATGTACGATTATTATTGAACCCTCTAAACCTATTGTTTTTTAATGTAATACCTAATCTCCTATACATATTTTATTTTCCTTCTTATATATTCAAATTATTTTATTTTGAAAATCGTATAAAATAGAGTGTTGATCCTAAATATTTTATCCTAATTTATAAGGCAGATAAAACAACAATTTATAAGCATAAAACAACATTATTGTGTTAACTATCCAACACCAATTGGAACTAATAGATTTGTCTTCAAAATAATTATATGTGCTCAACCCAAATGTTACCAATCCAAATATAAGTCCTAACCAATATTTGTTATGATAAAAACTGTATAAAAAGAAAAATAACCATATAACCCCCAAAAATAACGCAAATATTTTATTGTATGGTGTTATTCTCCAATTTAAATGTTTGCCTTTTGTAATCTCTGTATGAATATTATAATTTGAATAAAAAAATAAAGCATAAAAACAAGATAGAAATATATATACTTTCAATAATTTTTTTCTTAAATTGTCATTGTCATTTATATTCATGAGAGAAACGAGTGGTTGAATAAATACTATAAGTATAATTATACAAATCGATATAATTTTATTGTAAAATTTATTTCCAATATTTTTCCACATAAGAAATTCTAATAACTGCATAACTATAAATGAAAACAAAAACATGTACATCCAAAAATGATTTAGTTCATTTATTTTATATTTAGTATATTTGTTGTTATACATAATCATTAAGAGGACAAATGAACTGAATACAAACGTGTTTAATGAAACAGAAGAATTCCAACACATTCTATAAATATATAAATATTATAATTATAAAATATATTAAAAATAATTTTTTTATAATATTTATAAATCAAAATTATAAAATGAATTTCGAACAAAATATTCAAAAATGGGTTGCCATAGATAATAAATTAAAGACATTAAATGAACAAGTGAAGGAATTGAGAGATAAACGCAATGAATTAGAAGGTGTAATAATAAATTATGCTGAAGACAATAATTTATCAGCAGCAACAATTCAAATAAGCGATGGTAAATTGAAATTTGCAAATTCTAAAGTACAAACACCTCTTACATTTAAATTTTTAGAGAAGTCTTTAGGAGAAATTATTAAAAATGAAGCGCAAGTGAAACAAATTATAGATTATTTAAAAGAAAATAGAGAAACTAAAATCGTTCCAGAAATAAAGAGATTTTCTAATAATTAATTAATATCAGTAAAATATATGGAGACAGAAAAACAGGACTTCAAAGAAAAATTCGAAAAAGATGAGGATTTTGTTTTATATAAAAAAGACGGCAAAATTATGAGTGGTGGTTTTGATGTACAATCAATTCTTCTTAAAAATGGAATTTCACCTATTGTAACACAAAATTTCAATTATGAAACAAAACAATATGATAATGTATCAGATTTATTTAAAAACTTAATCATCCCTAGTGGTTTATTTTATGTACAAAAACAATCACTCCGAGATAATCATGGGTATAATTATGATGAAGATATTAGTACAAGTATAGATACTGGTAAAGATGCAGATAAATATGATGAAGAAGTTATAGACGATGACTTGTATGAAAAATTATTGGAATTTTCTTCAGCAGATAAGAAACCATCAAAATTTAAGAAAACTAGGAAAAATAATACAAAAATAAATAATAAAAAAGATGATAATAATGATGACCAAGAAAAAAAGTTGAAAAAACGAAATAAAAAAACTAGAAAACAAAATAACTAGAAAACAAAATAAATAACAATAGTATATATACATTATAAAGCAAAATGTTATTTATTACTTTTGAACCATATTATGACAATGATGAAATATGGGTAGAAAAAGAAAATAACATATTGGTTATCAATAAACAAATAAGTAATTTAGAAAATCAAAATGAATGTTCTATATGTTTAGAAATTTTAAATAAAGGAAATTGTTGTGAGAGATTTACAAAATATGATAGTATAATAAAACGATATTGTAAGTGTGATTTTTTTATTCATAAAGAATGTCTAGAAAAATGGTTACATAATAAGTTGTGTTGTGTTATTTGTAGAAAACCAGTAGAAAAAGTTGTTTCACTCTTTGAAATAATATTTGACTTCAATAGATTATATGAAAAGTTTTGTATAGCATTTTTTCAAACTAATAACCATGATATAAGAAGTCATGTATTTATTATTTTCATTTCAATCAAATTAGTTTTTTTATATATTTCTACTATTTATACTTATTACTATATTATTATTACTATTTTATCTATTGCAGACGATATACTTTACAAAACAAGTATAACTAATTATAGTGTATATTATGTATATTATGAATATTATGAATATGATACTTGTCCATACTGAATAATAACAATAATGTATTCGTTTTATTTATTGTTATTATTGTTGTATTTGATTATGGTTATGGTTATGGTTATATCTAAATTTTGCTCCATGTATCATGGTTAAAAGGTGATATTAAAATTTCGGTTATCTTGTTTTTCCAATATTCTACTCTTTGTTCCAAAGCAATGTCTTTCATTGTTTTTGGATATTTTTCTGTATTCAACATCAATTCCTTCTCTTCATCTGTAATTCGTGGTTTGTATCCATAACAATTCACACCAAATTTTAAATGTGGGTTTGCCATATATCCACCATTAACACCTGGTCGTCCACAATCATTTTCATGACCTTGGATTTTTTGCAGTTGCTCAAATGTTGCTTTTTGTGTTGGAAATAATGCCATTTGACCATCTGACCAACCATAATTACACCATTCTGCTCCTTTTCCATATGCCTCTTCTATTTCATTATAATTTGCTAGACGTGCGCCATATGCTTGACATAATGCTTTTGCGTCTTGATAACCATATTCATTTCCAGGAATGTTGAATACTTGTTTCTTTATTCGAATTTCAGGAACAGCACTTCTACTTTCATCTACTTTTATATCAATTGTTGGTGTTCCTTCAAATAAATTTTTTACAGAAGCATAAATATCGATACCTAAAAAGTATTTTAAACCATTTACGACAAGTAAAAAAATAAAAACAGCAATAATAATTATCATTATTGATTTACTTCCTTTTGATTCTGTATCACTCTCTCCTGACGAACTAGAATTTCCTAAAGACATAAATAAGAAAACATAAGCAATTATTACTAAAAATACAATTATAAAAACACTAGGAGTCATAAAAAAATTGTTTACATAGTCATACATTGTTGTTGATTGAGTTGTTGTGTTCGGATTTACTTCCATATTTATATAATATATATTATTACTATAATTTATATTTTATGCTTCCATCTTTTTTCTGTAAAATAAACAATACGCCTTGGGACTAACTATTTTTTCTAAATCCTTGACTTCTTCTACATTTGTATCGTTATAATGATACCATTTTCCATTTGCATTTTTTATATATGCTGTATAATGACCACCATAAACAGAACCTGAATGATTACAAACTCCATATAAATCATAAATGTAAGTATTTTTTTTGTAATCCATTGAATATTTCACTAAATCTAAATTTTCTAACGGAAAATCAATACGTGTTTGGTTTTTAATATTTCTATTATTAAACCTCTTAAAATCTATTGCTAAAATTTTTGGAAAACTCCAAAATACTATTTTTTTTGTAACATCTTCTTTTTTATCAGTTTTTTCATTGTACCAAGCATTATCACCTTCCATTACTTCACCAGATACATACATGTCAAAACATTCCATTATATTTGGAGATTTATTGTTTGTTGGAATAGGTAAATTAATCGTAAAATATGGTTCTGGTGTATAATTCAACAACTCTTGTGTTTCATTTGATATTATTTGTGAAACATGAATACCATAAAACATACTCCATATTTCTGAATACTCTTTTGAATACATTGTTCGTATCATTTCATAACATTTAACAGCAACTCTGTCTAATTCTGTATCAGGAGAACCACTTATTTTCATATCAACCTCTCGACATATAGAATTATGGAAACAATCTACCACGAAAAGTAGGAATTCTGCTATATCATTTTGATCATATCCTGTAAATAATTGTATACCTTTTAATTCTGATAATTTTTGAATTGTTTTTATAAATTTTCCTGGAGAAATAATACAATTTTGTGACCACATCAATTTTCTCAAATTATCCCATTCGATCAACAAAGCAGAATCATATGTGTCATTTAATCTCTTTTTGTATGTCTCTTTATCAAGAAAATCATTTAACTCATATGTATTTGAAAGAACTTGAATACAAGAATTTATAAAACACGTGTTTCCTAAATTTGTAAGACCAGTTAACCCTTTATCTTCATATTTTTTATAATTTATATTATTACTATTCATACTGTAACTATAATATATATTTTTAAATAGATATTTATATCAATTATTTTTATTATATTTATTTTGTCTTTATATTTGTTCTATAATTTTATACAAATTGACTTAAACAAATTAACAATTATATATATAAATCTTTTGAAATGAATAATAACAATATAAACAATAACGTAAATTCTATTGACTATTTACGATCTTTAAAAGAAGTACATCAGCAACTTTGTAATAGTTTAAATACATTAATAAATGCCCCGGTAACTATTCTTAACGCAGATAATTTTCGCTTATATTCACTCGAAATTTTTAGACATATTGATAATGTTGAAAATGAAATGTTTAATGTTTATGACCCTAGATTTCGAAATAGGAATAGAAATTCTGATCAATATACACCTAGAGATATTCCAAATAGAGTAAGAGAATTTCAAAATAATAGAAACACAAACAGATTGACTAACAATATGACAAGGAGAACACTATTTGAAAACATTTTAATTGAAGAACCATTGCCTATTCAAATTAGTCAAACACAAATTGAAACAGCAACTCGTCGTATTTGTTTTAGAGATGTGATTAATCCATATTATGATATTTGTCCAATTTCTTTAGAAAGGTTCGGTATAGATGATATCATTTCACAAATAATACATTGTGGTCATATATTTAATACAGAACCATTAAATGATTGGTTTAACAATAATCGTGATTGGTGTCCTGTTTGCAGATATAATATACGTAATTATGTTCCAGAAAATCAACAAACTAATAATACATTACACTATTCTGATAACAGTGCCGACAGTTTATTAAATACGAGTACTTCTGAAAGTGAACATTCTAATGAAAATACTAATATTGACAGTGATGATAACGCTAATTCGGAATAGATATTTATAATACTACATAAAGACTATATAATATATATTATATCAAATGTCACGATTAAGAAAAAATAATTCAGATTGGATAAATGTTGATATTGATAGTTTTAAAGAAAAAAAATCGAAAAAGATGGAAGAGAATATAGAACAACCCGTTGAAGAAAAAAATATAAAAGAAGAAGAAAAAATTTTACCAGATAATGAACCTAAAAAAGTACAAGAAGTTGAAACTCAAACACAAACACTTAATGATACACATAATGAAACAAATGAAATAAAGAGAGAAAAAAGTATTTTATATATTGTATTCGATTTTTCAAGAAGCATAATTAAAAATATATTTAAAATATTGTGGAATTTTATTAGTGGAATTTTTAAAATCGCATGTATATATTTAGTATGGATTTTTATGCATTATTGGTCATCTCATTTATATACAACATTTTGTGTTCCAAATAATTGGTATGGATTTTTAATGTCTCCATTTTTAACTGCTACACCACATTGCCAAGGTCTCAGATGGATTGTATATAACGGAGCAAATACAATAAATACAATGTGGATACTAATAGGAACTTGGTTATCTTCTAAGTTTATTTTCACTACTTCAAATCCTGATTATAATATGGACTATAATTAATAAAGTCAATATGTTTTAGTATAATTATTATATTTATATAAACTATTTAAAGAAATCTCGTGTATTATAAATATAATACATAAAATGACTGATACTAGCAGAAATGGTTTAAAATGGGGAATTCCAGAAATTCTTAGACTTCAAAGAGAACACGAATTATTAGATTTATCTGTAGATGAAATTGCTTTACTTCATCAAAGAAGTCCTTTATCTATTGCTTATAAATTAGAACAAGAAGGTTTTGCTAGAAATATTGTGGATGGATATAAAAGAAATGCTTCAACAACAAGTGAAAGAAGAAATACTCGTTCTTGTTATAAATAAATAAATAAATAAATAAAATAAAAATTTTGTTATTAGTATAAAATAAATTAATATTGTCATATATTAATTTATTAATGGTTCAAATTATTTCATTTCCAAGAAGTGGTCAAAATTTAATAAACACTCTATTTGAAAAAATTTTTTCTTCATTCGATATTTCATATACTTATTGTAGTTATTATCAATGTTGTAAGACAGTTCCTTGCTTACACGGTAAAATTTTTCAAAAAAATCACGACTTTGATTTGCAACTTCCAATCAATCCAAGAGAGAAATATATTCTACTTTACAGAAATAATACTATATTTCAATTAGAAGCATTTTATCGTTATCATTGTAAACAAAATGAATTAAATACTTCATTAGAAGGTCTTGTTGATTTCTATTATAAACGCATTGATTATTACAATAATTTTATAAAAAAATGGGTTAAATCATCGCATCCAAATGTATTTGTAATCGAATATTATCATTTCTGTGAAAACCCATTTCCAATAATGAAAAATTGTTTAAATTTCTTATATCCTTCATTTGTTTTTGATTACAATAAATTAAATCAAATACTTAATGAAGAACATGAGGTTAAACATGGTTCAAAATTAGGTCTTGTTTCTAAAAGAAAAATAGGTGTCGAACATTATATTGATATGGAAACCTATCAAAAAATTGTTAAAGCAATAAATATGAAAAACAAAAACAAAAACCAAAATGATAGTCGAAAATAAATTCTAACTAATTTAATGTCATAATATTTTTGTTAAGAGAGAAAAAGTTATTATTTCCTATAAAATACCATTGTGGTTGAACAATTGGATAATTTGCTGTTACTGCAATACCAAAATTCGATTGGTTATTACTTACGCCTCTGCGATAAAAAATAGCACTCGTTTTTATGTGACCCATTATATATTATAACTGGAAAATATAATATATATTTTATATTTTGTTTTATTTTGTTATAATAATTTTTCAAATAATATATTATATTATTTTTTTGTTGTCTTAAAATAACTTGTTAAACTACGATTTCCTTCTTTTTCATTATTGGTTTGTCTTAAATATTCATCAAACAACAATATCTTTACTTCTTTATTACGCATTTTTTCCAATTTATCATCAAACTTACTTTCATCTTTTTCTTCTTTTGCTAACATATCTATTTCTTTTTGGAATTTTGATATCTTCGATTTTTTTCCTTGCATATCCCATATCTTCTCTAAAACTAAAGCAAACACCTGTTGTACTGGTTTCATTATTTGATTTGTGATATAAAACGAATAATCGATTTTCAATTTATTTTCTAAAATATATGTCGGTGTTTCTATTTTTTCTCCTTGGAGTGCTTTCTTATTTGGATTACTAATATAAACAAATGGTATTCTATCTCCAGGTCCTGGTTTATTTCCTGGGTCTCTCGCTGTAATTCTGTCTGCCAAAACCTTATGTGCAATTGAATTTGGATTTTTGTAACCAGAACGCAACGATTTTGTAATAATTAATTTGTCCATTGGATATTTTTCATCTACTATATTTTGAAGACACCCTTTTAAAAAATCAATTGCCTTATTTATATCCTGCTCTTTCATTAATATATCTATAATACCACCATAAACATCTTTAACTATTGGGGCATTATCCCTTCTCTTCAATACAATACCCATTTCTTTTCTTTTACATTTATTTGGGTCTGTCTCATAAAGCATTCCTACATATCTCTTTTTTGATAAAAGACAGAATGGCATAAACGTCTTCTCATATTCTAAATCATGTGGACCTTTTAAGAAACTGGACGCTAAATGTCCTGCTTGTTGCGCTAATTCAATCGTAATTTCTAGCGCCTTTTTTCCACGAATAGGTTCTCCTTCTGGAGTTTGTAAATTAAATGTGAAGAATACACTATCAGTGTCACCATATATGTACTCTGCGTTAGTTTTTACCAATCCATAATGCTCTGTTTTACAAATAGTGTTTCCATAACATTCTTCAATTATTCTTTTAGCGTACGTTAATAATTTTCGTCCTGTTGCAGTCGTACAAGCAGCAATATCTTTCTCATAAAATGTGCTCGTTTTTGCACCACATTGTCCATATAAAGAATTTGCTGTTACCTTATAACCGAGTTGTCTCTGTTCTAAAACTTGTTTCATAAATTCATCTTTTTCATTTGGAATGAGTTTACGTGTATCTTTACGTGCTTTCAATAATTCTTTCAAAATAGATGGCATAATACCTTCTACATTCTGAACATATCTACACATCTTTCTTCCACATTTAACCTTTTTTGCTGCTGCCTTTGGTGTTTTTCTAACATATTTATAAGTGTCATAAACAACATCTACGTATTCATAACCAATTAAATTATCATAAATGTAATCTCCATTTTCGTCTTTATCTCCAGTTTCTCTAATCAAATTATTGTCTAAATCATATTCTAATGTCCATACTTTTGTATCATGTGATAAATTTTCACTAATCATCGAACTAGGATAAAGAGAAGCATAATCTACACAAGCAACTGGTTTATCTAAATACAAATCACATTTTGGATCTAATACAATGGCACCTTCATAACCATCATCTGCGGTTCCTTTGTCTAAAACCGGCATTAATGTTCTCTTTTCACGACATTTCTTTGCCACATAACTAGTCAATTTAATTCCTTGACCACGCATTACTAAGAAATTCATAGGAACACTACAAATACGTGCCATCTCACTAAATCCTGTAATTGTATCTTTTTTATTCATCAAATAATGAACTAAGTTACAATCTTGTATACAATATTTCGCAATAATAGCTCGGTCATCTGCTGTTCCATTAGTCATTCTAAATATATCTTTTGGTGTAACATCATCTTTTGCTAAACACCATCTAACCTTCTTACTAAAATCTGGTTTTAATAATGCGTCAACAATAAAGTATTTTTCATTTTTATCCACCTTAGAAACAATAAATTTGTCTCCATTCGAATAATAATCAACTGAATGTCCTATTTCTTCCAAATGAATATAACTTCCTTCTAATAGTCCTGTCAAATTTGTCGTGTTTATTCTTGTTTTTCCAGTTATATCATCATTCACTAGATTTTTCACATAATCACCTATGAAATAACCAGCAACATAGTCTAATTTATATGATGTCAAATTTTCTTCTCTTCTAAAATAATTATATAAATCAACTTGAAGACGACCATTCATCTTAATAAATCTTAAATCATGTTGTCCACTCGCAATTTTAATACTGCTTTCTTCTATCTTATAACCTCCAGTAAATCTTCCACCATCATCCATTATTTTATTACCACATACTTCATCACAATTTCTTGATAATTTAAGGAAATCTTCGACACAATTTGTTTCTTCTGCACGTCTAAACATAAATTCATAATCAAAACCAAATATATTATATCCAATCACAATATCTGGATTTTCTCTTTGAATTAATTTTGTCCATGCAAGTAATACTTCTCTTTCAGTATTATATGATTCTACAAAACTGTTTTCAAGAGGCATATCAGAACAAGTATTGAGAACAACACAATGGTTCATATATGGTTCTTGTTCACCATATTTTAAAAATGTAGACCCAATAAAAGTTACTTTATCACCTTCCAATTTTGGGAAAATTGAATTATTACTATTTCCTCTAGGAGTAAGCGAAATATTCAATTCACTGATTTTTTCTTCTCTTTTCATTTCTTTATTTAATAAAATATCGATAACTGTCTTTTTATCTACTTGTTTTTGATTTGTCGGTTTATTTATATTGTTATATTTTCTAGAAGTCGGTTTATAATCATCGTCATCTTCTACGATAACACAATTATCATTATCATTGTCATTATCGACATTTTCGCCAAAATCATCGTCTCCTTCATTACCATCAGTGTTTTGAGATTTACCCATTTTCTCAAACATTGCTTCAATAGTAACTGCGTCTGATAATTCATCTATTGATTGTTCATTTGTTCTTACTGGCATAATAATCCATTTTTCAAACATTTGAATTACTTGTTCTTTTGTTGTTGGTTTTTTTCCTGGTATTGGATATACTAAATCAATTTGTGTCATTTCTTCGTACCCAAATGCTGCTAAAATAATTCGTTTTAATAAATTATTACAAAGTGAAGCATTCAACTCCATATTTAGTGAATCAAAATAATCAACAATATTAGTCGCTAATTTTTTATATGATTTCTTTGGAATAGGAAAATCACCATGACTACTACTTGCTTCAATATCAAAACTCATAATTTTAAAAGGAACACGCATTTCCTTATCATTCAACGGAATAATGTCTTTATAACTAATAATGTATTCATATTTACATGTTGTTTTTTTTTCATCATTTTTTACTTCTATTGTTTTTTTTGCTGGTAATTGAACCCAACCAGAAGGACTAATGTTTTGAATATGGAAAAATCTCAATAGAGGTGGAATATTTGCTTCATACAATTCAGTATTTGTTTTTTCAAATCTTAATCCATATCTCAATAATTTACGTGAATAACGCCCTTCTAGATCAGTTTTTCCTTCACCATACCATAAATTTTTTGCTTTATTAAAAGCAGCAATACTAGTGAATTCTAAACGAATAAATTTGTGTTCTTTTCCACCATCAAAACCATACAATTTTTTTCTTTTTATAATTTTACAATCTGAAATAGAATTTTCGTAGAATTTTCCCAATTTTATTTTTATAAATTCTTGAAATTTATTTTTTGTAGTAAGTGACCAATAATCATCTACTTTTACATAAAAGAATGGTTTGAAATTTTCTACTTGTACTGAATGTGTTTCTCCGTTTTCATCAATTCCAAACATTTGAATAAGAAATGTTGACTGGTCTTTTCTATAAGTTCCCTCTTCAGAATCACTATCTGTATTATCTGAAACTGTTGTTTGTGTATTAGTATTAAGAACATTGAAATCAAAAACTCTAAACGATCTATCGTGTAACATATTATTTACTCTGTATAATATTTATTACTATCTTATTTTTAATTCAATTTTATTTGAAAATATATATCCAACTATAATAAAATATATAAATGTCATATCATGTATTGTCATTTCATACGTGTTGTAAATGATAATCCTGAACAAGATTATGGTTTACTGAAAAAAAAGCACTACTATTCAGAATTGACCGCTGAGAATAAAAATATGAAACCGATTGTGAAACCCATAATTGATGTAATATATTTTATTGTTTTAACACTTAATTTATTTTTACCATTAAGGACTAATTTTGACCCTAAAAATGAACCTAGTGTAACACTTAAAATAAGTATTGCTGACATAACATAATCTATTTTTTTTGCTTTATAAAACTCATAAATAGACCCTATTGTTATTGGAAATAAATTTACTAACAGAACAGAACCTAATATAGTTTTATATTCATTGACATTAAAGTATTCTAAAATTAACATAAGAAGAGTAAAAGGTGCCATTCCTGTTGTTCCCATTATTACTCCAGTTAATATGCCAAATATGAGTTCAATAATATATTTATATAGCATTTCAAAATAGAATATTACATTATGTTGATATTTTATTTTGTTTATTTTGTTTATTTTTTGTTTCTACCATATTTGCAATATTGTTTTTGAGAGAAACCCTTTGGTTTTCTACAGTTAATACTGCGTTTGTATTTTGACGACCACTTACCACCTCTTTTTGTATTTTTATTTGTTTTTCTTGTTTTTCTAGTTTTCATTGTTTTTCTATATTTTTTACCACCTTTTTGTTGCGTTTTTGATTTAATCCAATCAACAAATGAACTAATACTTCTAGTTTTCTCTTTAATATCACTATCTTCAAATTCTTCTTCCTTACTGTCTTTTATATAACGAATAGTTGGAAACCCCATAATGTTATCAGTTTTAATAACTGAACTCAATTTGTCAACAAAATCTTTATCAATATCAATTATAAGTATTTCAGCATTAATACCATTTAACAAATTTGTTGTTTCTAATTTTTTCCATTCAGGTTTTGTCATTTCACAAGGTCCACACCCATTCATATAAATAAGAGCAAATACATGTTTGCCTGATTTTATTTTTTCAATTACTTCATTAATTTTTCCTTCATTCGTGTTTTCATCTATATGAATAATTTCAACCATACTATAAATTATTCATAGAAAATTTTTATTTCTTTCTTTAAAATTCTTTTGTTTCATCATAATATTCTTCTTTGTGAATAAAGTACTTTCCTTCTTTACCACATTTTGTTTCATATTTTCTACAAATAGAAGCATAACTATAATCAATTGCCCCATTTATCAAATTTTTTTCTCCAAATTTATTGCACTTTGAAAAAATATATTTCTGTGTTTCGTCTATATTTCTTGAACTATTATTTTGAATTGGAATAAAATAAATACAATTTCTACACTCTGGGAGATTTTCACCTAAAATAATTCTTTCTCTCACAATTCTGTTAACTGCATTTCTTTTAGTTCCAATATTTTCTACAACCTTTTTTAGATAACACATTTATTATATATGCTCTTTTCTTTAAGTATTATTGTTTAATTATAATTTTGTTTCTCTCAAAATAGAAAAAAATATAATTTATTTTGTTTACATTTTATATAAATGTCACCATTATTATTAATTATTGTAATTATATTTTTAGCAGGTCTATTTTTTTGTGCAAGACATAATAATTCATTATTAATTGAGGGTTTAACAAATAATAGTAGTAATGACAATAAAGCAACAAAAAGATGTCCTAATATTTTGGTTCAAGTAGACTCCAAGTTTTATTTATATAATTCACGTGTTGCCAAAGTTCCTGGAGTTAATCCAATTGAATTCAACAATTTAGAAGAATACACTGAATTCTTAGACTGGCAAAAAAGTCAAGGAATAAAATGTCCTGTATTATATCTTCAAAAAACTTATGACGCTCAAGGTGAACAAGTATATAAAGTAAGACCAAGTGTAAGTGATTTACATGGAGGTCTCCCTCCTTCTCCACCATTTCCAAATACCACAAAGTTAGTTGACGCAACACATAGTGACATGCCATATAATAAACAATCTTATCCATCATACGACCAAACAGACTATTATGTCGGTACAACAACACCACTTGAAATGATGAATTATGAACAACAAACTAGTGGTGTAAGTCCTAATCCAATGGATCCTAACTGGGGTGGCGCTGATTATACACAAAAATTAGTCGACGCTGGTTATTATGCCGAAAATGAAGTTGCTATAAAAGTTGCTTAAATACATATAAAATTTGAAAAAAGATTTATATGTATTTAACCACATTGATTTGGATGTAATTTGCACCAATTGTAAATGCGGTTTGCTTGGACACCTGAACCTAATGACCAAAAATAGTATGCTCTTCCGACATTTGGGTCGTTAAGAATTAAACCTATTGGTAATCCTCTTGTTGAAGCGTTACTATTTTTGTAGTTTTGACGAATAACAGTAGTACCTAGAGCTGGCATATTATAAAATAAGTTTTGAATAAATAATCAACAAAAAAATATATTCAAATTGCTAAACTTTATAAAGTATACATATTTTAGTAAATCCCACTCATAAAGAATTATAATATATTTAGTTTTTATCAACAAATTTCATTACGTTATTTAGTGAATTCTTTGACTCATTCAATGAATTTAATAATGCTAAATGTTTTAATGCTCCGCTAGGGTTATTTGGGTCTATTTGAATATTTAAAACTACTTTCATCATTAAGCAATCTAATAAATCATCCATATTAATAATAACATTTTCATAATCCTTTCTATATTTATCTATCAAAAATGTATCGTGCATTTTTGTAACAACAGACTTTATTTTTGTAGCGTAGTTTGCCGAATTACCTGCTTCACCATTGAAATTTGTTTCTGGCAATGATGTTCCATCTGTTGTTGTATCTCTATTCTCTAAACCTTCTAACATTTGACCCTTCATAAATCGAACACTTACATAAATTATTACTAAAAGAGCCAACACTATTACTAGCAACTTTACTGTATCTTCACTCATTTAAATATATAATATATAAACAAAACAAATTTACTTACAACTTATTTCAAATATTTCAAAATATTAGTTATTGACGTTTTTGTTATTTTCCGTGTTTGTCCTTTTGATGTTACATAACTAATTTTATCTAAACATTTCGGATCTTGTTCTAAACATTTTATTAAATTTATAATTGTCTTATATTCTTTCATAATTGCCAATGATGTTGCTACACTCACTCCTGGTATTTGACACAACATTATTTCACCAATATTTTCTTGTGTAACATTTTCCTTTTTCACTTTTTTAACAACATTTACATATTCTTTTTCTTCATTTTGTACCTGTATTTCTTGTTCATCTTCTTGTTTCTCCAATTCTGGGTCTGTTATTACCTTCAATAATTGTGGTTTAGGCATGTTTAAACAAACTGTATTGTCATCATAATATAGTTTTTTGCTGTCTGATTTATTTTTTTTAATTTTATTTGCCATATTACAAATAAAAAATGCTGTTTCATAAATGTCGAATGTTCTCATTAGAGAGAAACCTTTATATAAATTTAATGACGTCAACGCTGAATATATCATATTTTTATCTATTACATGGTAATTTTTATATTTTGATTGATATTGATTAGAATTACTATTTGGTCTAAAATCATGGATTATTCCTTCAATTAAATAAATTATATTGTGATTGTGATGGTCTATTCCATTTAATCTATATGACTGCTCTTCATATCTTCCATCTTTTATACTTGAATTTAAATCTCTCACCGTTTTTCTCTCTATTATTACAATATCTGAACTAATGTCATTACTTATTATTACATCACCTAATGGTAAATTTTCTACCTTCAATTCTAAATCTTTAAACGAAGGTGTACTACTAATTAATTCTTCAATTTTTGATATTAAATCCTTTTCTCTATTATCCAACCTTATTAACATTTAATTATCTTCCTTTAATAATTTAATATGTTTGTTATTAAATTATTTTTTTGCTAAATTATATATTTCTTAAAAACTAATTATTAACACAAATATTTCAACAATATCAATAAAAAATTTATTAATTTGCTTAATATCTGTGAATTGCTCTCCAAGCACTTTGAGATGGGTTGGAATAATTTCCCTTACAGACTAATCCAAATTGTGTATTTGTTGCCCCTGTAAGATTAGGATTGTTTTGCATAAACCAATAACCACTTCGTGGTGCGAGGCCGGCCTTTTTTGGGCCTCCACAATTCCACCTGTTAATAATAGATGCGGCATTACGTGCGTTGCGGCTTCCTGACATGTAGACCATATTATATACTATAGTCTAAGATAATAAAAAATTTAAATACTAATAAATTATTAATAATTTTCATCTAAATATTTCCAAATAAATCCACCAGCTGTTTTTTGTTTTCCGTATAAAACTTCTTTTATTGTTTTTATTTTTAATTCATCCATAGCTTCTTTGATTGAACTAAATTCTTTAATTATATTATTTTCTAAATCATATTGTCCAATTTTTCTTGTAAAATTATTTCCTAAACCTGATTGAAACTTATGAACCTGATTTTCTTTATTAGTTACCCATTCTAAATTATCTATTTTATTATTTAATTTATTTCCATCTTTATGATTTACTTGTTCTTTGTTTTCAGGATTTTCTAAAAACATAAAAGCAATTAAACGATGCAATAAATAAGTTTTGTTAAATATAAATACACGAATATATCCATTATCATTAATTTTATAATTATCCATAATAACACATTTACTATTCTTAAATCTTCCTAAATTAGATACAAAATACTTTTTATCATTAATTATAATATTAGGTATAACTATTTCTTTCCAGATCTCATTTTCTAAACTTTCATATTTATTTTTAAAAATCCATTTATAATTATAAGCGATTTTACTCAATCCATTTACACAATTTCCAATAGCATTCCTACCATTATGAACTGTGTTTGTTAAATTATTATTGTATGCCCATTTTCCAGCATCTTCGATTGAATTATATTCTTCTATAATATCATTTGTAACTTTGTCTAACCTTAATACTTCTTTATTTTTATTAGTTTTCATTATTAATCCTTCCGTGCGATGAATATTATTTTCTTTTCTTGTGTTCCATTCTAAATTAGATATGTTATTATTTAGTTTATTTTTGTCCTTATGATTAATTTCATGTTTGTTTTCATGATTTTCTATAAATGCTAATCCAACTAATCTATGAACTTTAAAATTTTTTTTCACTTTTCCTGTTTCATTTATATTAGTCAAATTAA
>Ga0078894_10000118_pt1 | contig 47783 bp, 35 predicted proteins | sample LauGreSu1BDMLBSD_2_FD_67506 | JGI IMG/M metagenome (GOLD analysis project Ga0078894, IMG submission 67506) | Freshwater lake microbial communities from Lake Michigan, USA - Su13.BD.MLB.SD (version 4) (version 4) | ecosystem: Environmental > Aquatic > Freshwater > Lake | place: Lake Michigan...
AAATAGCCGCAGACGCAGATGCATTAAGGAAAGACCTAGTAAGAAAATCTGATTCAGGGCAAGCGCTGTCCGCAACAGACTACACTAAGGGCGACATAACTTTTAATAAAGACCTAAATACATTTTCCGTTAGGAGAAGAGTAGGCGACGCTGATTTTACGGAGTTAGGCGGGTACACTAATAGAAATGAGTTTATGATGACCAACAAGGCTGGTGTAGCCGGTGGTATTGGTAGATTTTTAACGATAGACCCTAGCTTAGATCCAGAGGATCCATCTAATAGATCTAAACCACTAAGTGGATTATTAAACGACATACTATATGAGGATACTGAGGATATTCTAGGTATAGGTTACGGCGACAGATTTATGGATATTAGAAATAAGCTAAAAGGTGAGTACTACGATAGCGGCACTTTAGAGATGACATCAAAGCTATTCGGTGGCAATTATTTTGATAGCGATGCTACTGCCGAGGATGCTGTTACGACAATAACTAAAGCAGGTAGGTCTTATCTTAAAATGTTTGGAGAGAACAACAATACTTTAGAAGCTAACAAAGCAAAGCTGAACTTAGATATACGAGGATGGAATAACACTGTAGAAGGTAATCGTAAGAAAGACACATACTTAAATCTTAGAAAAAGATTATCTAGAAGAATAGAAGAACAGACAACATCTACGTTTAGCAGTACAGACGATTTATCATCTCTAAACTATGAAGCAGTAGAGGATATGCTTAGAGGGGAACACCTATCTCCAGAAGAAAAGCAAGCTATGATACAAATGGTTCTTAAAGATATAAAAGACGGAACTTATGATTCACAGTTTGGGGCAGTTGGATCTAATGTGAAAAGAGGTGCAGCTAAGGTAGAAGAAGCTTTCCAGCTAGCAGCTAGCGTGACTAAAATGGATTTTGGCTTAGACAAGTCTAAGCTAACAAAATTAGCTGTAGATCTAGGTAGCGAATTCACCGAGTTGAATAAAGTTTTTGATAATAGAGAAGGGTCAAATGAACAGCTTAGAAAACTTATGGCCTTAGTCACTACTGGAGAAGGAGATAAGGTAAACACCTCCAACATGCAAGAAATGCTAAGGGACTTAGCAGCAAGAGGTATTAACTTAACCAAAAAACAAGCAGCAGCAGCAGCAGCATTTTTACAAAAAACTTCAGGCGTTAGAGCCGGAGGAAAACAAAACAAAGAAGATTTAGACAAGCTATTCGATATGCTAAATAAAGGCGGCAATAACATCAGCGTTAAAGACAATATAGAATCTCTTATATCAGCGGGAAATACTGAGAAATTCTTACAAGAGGCTAAATCTTATGCCGAGCAGGGCAACGAATTGTCGAGAATAGTTGTAAAATCTATAGAAGCTAAAAATTCAGATACAAATATAAACGCTACTAGCGATATGGGCGCTAAGTTAATAAACTCCGGAAGAACAATACGGCAGTTAATGGGTGCTGAATACGACTCTTTAAGTGAGCAGCAAAAAAATGAGATATCCAGAATGGAGAGCAAGGCAAATAGAGAAACTAACCCTGACATAAAAGCTAATTCATTAGGTAGAGCTGTAGCACTAGCTCAGCAATATATGCAGCAAAATCAAGCTAATCAAACAGGAGAAGGTGGATCTAAGTCATTACCGGCAGTAATGACTGAGATAAGCCAAGGCATTACTACTTTTAATGATACCATGACTCAACTAAAAAATGCTTTATCAAACCAGGGTAGCACTATGACTATAACCCTAAACAAATAAGGATTTAATATGAGCATTACTAAACCTAAAATAGAATACAGCGAGATATACTTGGCCAACCCAAAGGACATACTAGCACATAAAGTTAGGTCTTTCATGGCTGATTTAGAGATAAAGAAATCCCATAATATAGATGTAGCGCCTCAGTATTATACAGGCGTAGCTATGATGCTGGAGAATACATTTCTAGCAGAGGTAGCGTCTACTATACCTGTGTCGAAGCAAATGGAAGGTTATGGTGATTATGATGGTTGATTCTAATACAAAATACGAGGATAAGTCTTACGGCTATAGGGGCATGCACTCTGAGTCAGAGACTGCATTCCCAGTATACTACGGAGACAACAAACCTACTAGACCTCAGAAAAAACCTGGCAGCACTATATTCAGCAGGGAAGACTTAGCCAGCTATAACTTAGCTTCTATAAGAGTCTTACCAATCTCTGACACTCCGAAAAACGATCCTGTATTTAATACCCAAGGAACTTTTAAAGCAAATACAGATAAAAAAGTAACTAACGAATACATAGGATTCATACTAGTTCAAGTGCAAGAACAGCACAATGAAAAGTACGAGACTCTACCTTTAGCAGGAGATAGCTTCGCCTCTTTCTTCTATGGATCTCAGCCATCTACTTACACATTTACTGGAGTAGCCTTAAACACTACTCAAGATAATTGGAGAGACTCTCTAGAGATACTATATGCAGATTATATACGAGGAAGTGCAGCTGTAAGAAATAGAACTATAGTACAGCTTAAATACGATCAAAGAATTGTCACTGGATTTATAAGCTCTTTTTCTCAAGCTATAGAATCAAACACACAATCCACTTCTCAGTTCCAGCTATCTGTTGTGGTTACTGATATACATTACTTGAACCCTAAGAGCCAAGATAGAACCAAAGTAATAACTTCGTTTAGCTCAGAGATAGAAGTTAGCGAGGCCCAAAAACAGACTAAGCTGCTAGATAAATTGCTAAACTCAGGAAGACTAAACAAGATTAGAGACTATTCAAGAACAGGGTTTATAGTGCCACCGCCGGCACCTCCAAAGTTACCAGGTTCAAAGAGAAAGCCACCAAATTGTGTAGTAAGGCCCCCAGTAAAAGATGATGGAACTACCTCAGACACTAAGGATAAAGTTATATCTACTAATATAGCTGACACTACATGCACTGGTATAGACGGTAGAATATCAATAACTAACCAATACCATAATGCAGCAGAAAGATATGAACAAAACTTAAATAAGCTAAAAAACGCCAATACAAATAAAGAGCAAGCAGAAGCACAAGCAGCTCTAGAACAAGCTAGAAACGATCTAACTGCTGCGAAACGCAATCTGAAAGAATTAGATGACCCTGACTCTGATTTGTCTAAGGCGCTAGCAGACCAGACTATAGATGAATTAACTAGTAATGAAAAGGCTCAACAAGCTATAAAAAACGCAGAAGACAAAGCAAAGCTGGGGATAACATCAAAAGTGGCGGGGGATAAAAGTATAATACCAGTTGGAACCGTAAGACAATTAGGAGTAGGAGACGAAACACAGAGAAGAGCAACTGCCCAGGTTATAAATACCGCAGCAGCCGGCCAGATTCTAAAAGACAAATACGTTACTGGGCAACAAGCTGAAAATAGAGAACAAGACCTAGAGACAAAGTACGATGAAGTAAAAAAACTAGCAAACGAGAAAAGAAAAATAAGAGATAATAAAGATAGAAAAGATATAGAGGTTATAGAGTAATGAAGCAGCTAACTAAGTATTCCGAAATAAAAGAACTAGGAACAATAACAAACATAGTACAGCATGTCACTGACTTGTCTCCCTACGTAAGCTATACTATACAAGGTAATGTAGCAAAGCCAGATATAGCCTGGAAAAGCAGTGTAATCGAAGTTACCTATGAGTATAATACCTCTGAAGCTAAGTCTTTTTACTACGTGCAGGACTTATCTATGTTTCTTCCAGATTATAGAATAGCAGTATGCACAACTAAAAAAGAAATAATAGATGTATGCGAAGCTTACGGCTTACTAAGAGAAAAAGACCTTGATATAGTATACGGTAATCTACCTACTAAGTTAAAATCTCTAAGAGCTACTATACTTAGCTACCTTGCTTTCCCGGTTAATAATATAAGTCAGGATAATAAATGCTCCTGGCCAAGAGCATTTGCCTACTCTATACAGCTATTAAGTGCATATGGGCTAATTTCTTTCTATAGATATCTTCAACCAGTACACTGCAAAAACTACTCGTTACTAGACTCTGTGGTTATACCAGATGTTATACCACCTAATTTTATATCTGATAAAGCTAGCGTTTTATCCGATTTAGTTTCTAGCTGCAAGGCTGAAATGCAGAGATACGGAATGCCACTTAATACTCTAGACACCTTAAAAGAATGTCTAGATTCTAATAGAGAAATAGCTCCTTTACTAGAAGGTATTTGTTTAGTAATATTAGCTTCCCTATTAAAAGACAAGGAGTTTGAAGAGTGGATAATTTTATAAATACAGGTACAAGAATAGAGTACTTGGTGTACATAGCAGGAGTTAAAGTTCCTTGCTCAGCTGTTAGCGTATCTTGCTCAGATGGTGGAACTGTAACAGCGACAGTTTCACTGCCTCCTAACGAGACAATACTAAATTTAGGTATGGGAGATAGAACTCAGGTATCAATTTTTTACTTAGATAGCTGGAAATATAAAGAAAATCCTACCTGGTGTTTGTTAGCAGAAGGCTATATAGCTGGATTACAGTACACTAATTCAGTAACAAGCAAAAGCATAGGCATAAATATATCAAGTAACTTAAATATACTAAACTCTATGTACTTGGAATTTCTAGGTGGCGGAGAAAGTAGCTCTGGTAAGGTTGGAAAACCAAATAACGTTGTACCAAATGAGATAACTTTTAAGGGTAAGTTCCCTGGACAGCTGTTCACTGTGGGCCTAGAGAACAAAAATCAAATACGCGCACCCTACGAGTTAATACAAAATATATTCTTAGCTACAACAGGAGAGTATAAAGATAAAGATAACGTAAAATCTGCATCTAAGCTAGATATAACTCAGGAAGTAGATCGTATTCAAAGCTTAGTAAAGCTTAATTATGACGAAAAAACTAAGCAAATGACAGATCAAGAGAAGCAAGAGTATGAAAAACAAGAAAAACAAAGGCTTCAGAAGGAGTTACTTAGTGTAAAAAGTCCTAAGGCAGCTAATTTAGGGAGCATAGTTGATCTACAAAAAGAAGTAGTAAAGCTAGAAGTTGAAAAAATACTAAAAGATAGGAATCTAAACGCTAGAACTCCTGTTTCTTCAGGCTTTTTTTACAGATTTTTTACTTTGACAAGGCTTCAAAAGCATATTTTGGCCTCTCCAATGCTTGAAGGCTTAATTTATACGACTAAAGACAAAGAAAAAGAGCCTAAGATGCCCTCTGGAGTGTTTCCAATGCTGAGAACAAGTAGGGGAAGTCAGTACGTAAAGGCTTTAGCCTCTCAGTCAGGCTTTAAGAGCGGTGAAAATGGTTCTGCGAAAGCCTTGTTAACCAATTTATTCTCTATTTTTAACTACAACATAACAGAAATAGCATCTCCACCTATATTTAGCACTGATAATAGAGGCTTAGCTATAGGTAAATACTCTTCTGGAGGTAATTCTAACACCATAGGGTCATTTTTAAGTAAACCTAACACTTATTTTTCTGTTCCTCCAGCATGCAATGTTATTTTTCCTAGCATGAGACTAACAATGAGCCATGGAGTAGCTTACGAAGGCATGCCTACGAGGGTTTATTTTCAAAAAACAAGCCAAGGGCGTAAATTAAACTTAGATAATAAGCTAGGAGATGGCTATGCACACATGGATTCTAGGGTTGGGTACCCAGCATCCATAGCTAGACATGCCATAGACTCTTCAAAAGCACCTAGAAACGAATTAGAGGTGCTTGTTTTCCCTGAAGAGTACTATTCAGGGCCTAAAACAGTGTACAAAGAGATAAATCCGATGCTACACGAGATAGATAAGATAGAGAAGGCTAGTAGACTAAAGGATGAGACCGAAAAAATAGCTACTAGCACACTATCTCAACTAGACACAGGGTCTCTAAGAGCAGATCATGCAGCTTTTGCACGAGAAGCATTTACAAAAGCTAAAACAAAAGGTCAAAACAACTACGACTTATACCTAAAGCAAGCTCAGATAGAGTATGAGACTCTTAGAGCTAATAGCACAAGCTGCACTGTGTCTATGGTGTTCAATCCTTATATAGTACCAGGCTTCTCTTGCATAGTAGCAGACCAAGAAACAGTAGGAGGGCATCTTATAGGTCACGTAGTGAACGTAAGTCACAATATAACCTCGTACAATAGCAATACAACAGTAGAGCTAACCTCGGTAAGAAGCTTAAAGTCTGTTATAGAAGGTATACTGCTTGATGGGGGTAAGTATGACATGTCCCCACTAGAACCTATAAGCGAGGTAAGGGCAATATTACAAAAAACAGAAGCTGCAAACTTCTACTATGCTCATTTATTGTACAGAGACTCAGAAGATAAGTTTCAAGACTCAAAAGAGCTAAATAAATTGTTTTCTAAGATAGCTGAGCATAGAACAAAGATAGTAAAGTTAGAGTCTGAACTAGAAAAGTTAATTATAAAGGGAAATGCAGCAGATCAAGAAGCTAAAGACAAGCTATACTACGATATATTAGAGGAAAATAATAAGCTTAATCTTGTACTGGAACAGAGTGCTAATCAGAACACGCTAAATTCTCAAGCTAAGATAAAGGCAGCTTGTGACTATCGCAAAATATTCTCTCTAGTTAATAAAGATAAGGGCCAAGACTACAAGGACGACGATCTTATACAAATAGACACAGGTAGACTACTAAGAGACTATACTGAGGTCTCGGATAGCCAATATGTAACCTCTAGAGTAGATGTACTAAACTCGTTTAGCAAACTAAAGCTAGTATATAATGGCTATTTACCAAGAATACTGGCTAATTCCTACGATGCCGCTATGGAGTACGTTAGTAGACCAGTCTGTACACTAGAACAGTACATAGACTTCTACAAAAATGCTGAAGTTACCGGCGTAACTAAATTTACTGGAGGTAGAGGTAGAGGTATTAGAGTAGGAAAGCAGTACATAGACGGAAAAGATGGTTATGGCACTCACTACTCAATAATAAGAGAATTCGTAGGGGGACCTGGGGTAGAACCTGGCTCTAAAGTCCCTAAAAATAGCAAGTCACTTAGACTTAACTACATAACTGAAGGTCCAAACAATAGTCTTACTAGAGCAAACTTCGCAGAGATACAGCCAGGCTCAAAAGCGTCTGTTACTCAGTTACCAGATACTATTTTAGACTGGCAAGAGTTACTATTAGATTATATAGAACAACTAAAGCTATCAGGAGTTATAAAATGACCATAACTAGAGCAGAAAAAGATGTGCAGCTTTGGTCAAGTTGGAATTCCAACAAAAACAAAGAAACTCTAACACCTTTATTCAAAGCAGTAGAGCCAATTATAACAAAAGAGGTTAGCAGGTGGGCTGCTGGGTCTGTAGCTAGGCCAGTACTTAATATAGAAGCTAAAAAAATAGCTTTGAAGGCTTTTGAAACTTATACACCTAACTCTTCTCAGCTAAGTACTCATTTAACCAACCAATTAAAGGGTTTATCTAGAATAGTGTACACGCATAGCAATGTAGCTAGGCTTCCCGAACATCAAACTCTAAAAGTAGGGACTTATCTAACAGCCAAGAACGAATTGGAAGAAGATCTCGGTAGAGAACCCACTATGCAAGAGTTATCCCAGCATCTAAGGTGGTCACCAAAGGAAACAGAGAGATTTAGCCTGGAATTAAGAAACGGCCTAAGTACTTCTAAGCCCGTACCGCCAGGATTTGAGACTTACGACTCAGATAAAGCTTTTGTTGACTATATTTACAACGACTTAGCGGATCAAGATAAATTAGTTTTCGAGCATACTACAGGATTTAACGGAAACAAAGTTTTAAGTGCTCAAGACTTAATTAAGAAGACCGGAATGACACAGGGTCAAATATCTCACTCTAAGAGACGTATAACCAAGATGGTTCTTGACGCAAAAGGAGTGAGAGATGCTAGACAACCTGACTACGAGTGAGCTCTTATCTAATATATGCTATCTATGCGAATCTAACGCTGCTTTTAGTACTATGGCATACACTACTAAGGTTAACCTTACTAAGTTGGATATGGCAGAATTCAAAAACGTACTAGAAAAGTACAGAAATGAGTTAATTGCTAGAATATCAGACTCCGAGACTGTGATGGAGAGAGCCACTCTAACTCAAGCGTATTATCGTCTGGTTACAACCCTAAGATCTATACACAATCATGTAGTTTACCTAGATGATATAAAGAACGTAAGTAATATATCCAGCAACTTAACTTTAGCGTTAAATACTAGTTACTCGCACCTGGATAATTTAAATTTAGCTAGATCACAGGATAATTAGGAGAAACTATGCCCTACGACTTAATGCTATTCCCTGATACTTATGAGGTAACCTCAGATTCAGGAGTGCCGGTATTCAAATCTGTAGGATTTGTTCTAGGCTTAGATAGTTCAAATAAAGTAATAACCAGCTCAATATCTTCTAAGCTTCTAGCTACAATGTTTCTAAAGACTCTACTAACAAGAAAAACCAATCTACTAGGCATTTCAGAAGGCACTATACTACCTGAAGTCCTAAACTATCCCCAAGGTTCTGATAGGTTTGAGAGCGATGTAATAGCTGCAGTAATGGACGCAGAGTCACAAATAAAACGCAGGTTGAGTAAATTAGATAACTCTCTTGGTGTTACTCTTAGAAAAGCGTCTGTACTAGAAGCTAACTCAGAAACAGGTAAGATAAGCATAACACTAACGACTTCCAACAACGAAACAGCTTCTGTAATACTACCGAGTAAGAGACTATGATAGAAAATACTATAATAACCCCACAGGATGTAATATCCATGCAGTCTAGGTTAGCTGCGTATCTTACAACTTACCTTCCTGAGGTTAATCTACAACAGGGATCAGCCATGTACGACTTAGTAATAAGGTCTATGGCGCATGTATTAGTAATAGTAGAAAAAGAAGCAGACGAGATTAAGTCTAGAAACAACTTGGTAGTTTTGGGTAATAGAGAAGATACCACTTCTAGATTAATGCTGGATGATATACTAGGTAATTGGTTTATATCTAGAAAAGTAGGCGGTATATCTAATGTGCTTATCACGTTGGAATTTAGTAATCCAATAGCATTTACAACTAATAGCACGTTCGAGTTCTCAAGAGGAGAATACGTAACATTCAGTCCAGTAGAGTCTTATATAAAAACCTATTCAGTAGAGTCTTTCGGATCTTATACTAATTCCGCCGGAACAACAGTATACACAGTAAATATTCTTACCTCATCCGTCAATCCAGGTATAGGCTCCTCACTTCCTCCTGGGGAGTTTCTACTTAATAAGTCTATACCTGGTTTTATAAGAGCTTACTCTAAGTCTTCGTCAACCACGGTTACAGCTAACGAAACTAATATAGAGTTAGTAAATAGAGCTAAGCAATCTTTGAGTCTAAGAGGAATGAGTAGTGCTAGATCTATTATAGCCACTATAAACGATACTGAAATACCAGACTTACAAGATATAAAGGTAATAGCCTCTGGTGACGCTGAGATGTTCAGAGACATGATATCTGGAAATTACGATTTATTCTCAGAAATACATACGCTTGGAAAAGCAGACGTTATAGCGTGCTTAGCTATAAAGCCAGCAGCTACAGATGTCACTACGTCTTTAGCTAATAGCTATATAGATCTACCTAAGCTACAGGGAGAAGCTATATACGCAGTTAATAATGTAAGGGTAAACGGCACTAACTTCTCCGGAGTCTCTTTTCGGGAGTTTACAACTACTTCTGGAGAAACAAAATACTATAAACTGTCCAGGATATTAGACGACACCACGTCTTCAATATCTGTAAATCTACAAGTTGTTGAATCTAGGTCTTTAGGGTCTAATGAGTACGAAGTAGTATACGGCAATAAAAACATTAGAGGAACTATAAATGAATATCCAAGGATATATTTCTCAAGCCCTAAACAAAATGTGCTCATAGAGTACACAAAAGCGGATGATTTAGAAGTGATTGCAGATATAATAAATAACAATGATACCAAGAACTTAGGATGTGATGTAGCTAGTAGAATACCCTATCAAGTAGACGTCCATATATCTAATCTTCTATACTTGCCGAACTCAAATAATCCTATAGGATCAGTCCCAGAAAACTTAATAAAAAGTGCCCTTGCGGATTATATCTCAGGGTCTAATTCGGTGTTAAGCAAAGTAGATATAACCAGCTACTTGATTAATAACTTCTTCCAGTTCATAAGCACTTTGACCTCTGAGATGGAAATAGTATACGTAATAAGGGGATTCGATAACTTCGATCTACCCTATACTGCCGTTAAACAGATGTCAGTTGAGAGCATCCAAGATCAATACCAGGTAGCGGGAAGCTTTGATGTTAATGACTCTCTAGTAAGTAATTCTGATTTACTGGCTCATGGTATATCAAATAGAACCGTAAAATACTATTGCTCTGCAGACCACATAGACATGAGGAGTTCGGTATGAGTTACAGTGACATAAGTTACTTAGGAATGCCGTCTTTCTGGACAGAGTTTTTTAAGGACAAACCACTAATAGATAAACTATATGAAACTAGCTTAGACGTAATATCAGATAGCTACAGAAACATAGTAGAGTCAGCCTCAAACAACTCCTTATACTCACATAGGCTAAATGATAGAGTTTCTTGGCTACCACTAAGAATCAACTCTAGCGGTATAGTTACAAAGCAAGTAGGAGAAGATTACTATGAGCTTCTACCTCTTGAATCTAGCATAACTAATTTCTCGTATATATGCTCTAAACCTAGTATAGACAGAGCTAAGGCAGTACTAAATAAAGAAGATGTAACACTGCTGAGGTCTGATGAACTGCAGCAATACCTAAATAAAGAGGGTATAGACTACAAGGTATTTAGAGGACCAGTAGCTATGCTGGTTAAAAATGGGTTTGTGCTTAGCAAAGATGAGTTTTCAGATTCCATAGAGAGAAATATAGAAACTACTGTAACTATAACTATTAGGGTTAATAAAACATTCAAAGCAACACCAGAATTCCAGCTATTAGATAACGGAGATAGCTGCGATTTATCTATAAGCATGATATCTAATACCTATAAGATAAGAGCTTTATCTTACGTAGAAGAGAATGGTTTTTTGCTTGTAAATCTAGACACTAGATTTAGTCTACCAATTTCTGGAAGCTGTAAAATACTAAGCAGCAGCGGTGTAAGTATAAATGGTACAGCTTTGTCCAATACGTTTAGAGACAGTAGGCTAGTATTATGGGCAAGTAACTGCTTAGTAGACTACAGTACTTACCAAAATAAATTCGCTATGGAGCTTATTTCTAACGTAGTATCTAATTCAGCTAGAATGGCCAGCTACAATAAGTCTCTAAGAAGACTAGTACTAACAGAGTATAGCTCTAATAATCTGAAGTCAGCTATAGCAACTACCTACGGATCCTTGCTACTATCAGTAGGAGAAGAGAACAATGAAGACATATTAACTGTGGATATCGCCTCCGGAAGGATAATAACTACTCAAGATGTGTATGACCACATATACCCTTTTTCTATAAATAAAAAGATACTTCTTAGAGCTAACAAGATACTATTCAATAACTTTAGCATACCTGGAAACATCTATTTAGTTAGCTGCGACTTCGAAGCTAATTCCATGTTTCTTCAGGACAAGATAGACAATCTATTTTCCGATAAAGATATATCAAGCATCGGAGACTACACTAATCCAATATACTCTAGACTAGTTAGTATAAACTCCGTAAACTGTGATGTACTAAAAATAGGCGCTAACTACATATTAGTTACAACTTCTTCTACTATACCAAGCCTAGGTAATTCCCTAAAGGTGGTAGATAGGGACTCAGGCCTTAGCCTATATACATTACCTAGCAGCGTGACTATTGATATAGTAAGAGTATCAGACAACGTAAAAAAGCAAGATATAGCCACTATAGAAACACCTACTCTGTCAACTGTGGAGATAGGCACTTTTAATGCAAATACCAGTATAGCTAATGGTATGTATATACCATACAAGTTATACAAGACTACCCCAACTAGAAGAGTAATATCAGATTTAGAGTATGATGGTAAAGTAGGGTACATGCCTATACATGTAGTTGGGGACTATGGAGTATATGTAGGGGAGAACTTACAATTTAAATCTTCTGCATACTACTTGTTTAATGACATCTTAAGACATAACATGTACTATGTAGCTTATAATGAAAGTCACCTGAATTTTGGTTTATCACCAATAGCAATAGATAACATAGATAGTCTTTTTGGACCTATTGGTGGTGTGCCTATACACCTAGAGTATTTGTCAAGTGTATCAATACTAGACATAAATGTGACTGATCAGTATTCTAATTCAGTAACCAAAGAGCTAACAGACAATTTATCGGAGTTAGAAGTAACTACACAGGAATCTGTAGGTGCAAGCAGCTTGTATTCTAGGTATATACAGTTTATTATGCCAGTAGGTATAACCGACTTTTCTAGCCTAACTAGTATAGTGTATGACTCAATAGAGTACACTTTCGTAACCAAAAATAGCCAAGCTAATATACTAGAAGTTCTACTAGAACAAGAGCTGCCTGGAACAGATACAGCTAAGTGCCAAATACTAGGTCAACACCCAGACTCTATTATAAATGTGGAATCTGTCGGAGGTAGCAATAAACTTCTAGGTAGTTGGGAACCTCTGGTAGGGTCTTCTAGACCTTTAGCGACACTTCCAATACTAGTGGCTAATAGTAGCTCAGGTATATTGTCTATAGGACCAAGGATAACAGTGAGTTAAATATGAGTAAAACACCTTTAGTTGGCAGGGTAGAAATAACAGTTGTAGATAAAACAGGCAGAGTTATAAAAAGCTCAAGGCCTAATACAGTAATAGTAGATGCTTCTAGAGTTCTGCTAGCTCAGCTTATACCTTCAAGCCTTACCTCAAATAATTCTGTAATACCTAGATCTGGAAGGCCAGATGTAGAAATACCCAGCACTGGTCCTGATTCAGGTAACTCAATAGCTTACCTTATAGTTGGATACACAACAGGAGACAGCGTACCTGACGGAGCTGCAGCTACTAACTTAGATACAGAAATGGTATCTGATAATACATACATAGCTAAGTTGCAAACTCTAGAAGTATCTAGCAACTCTCTTACATTCGGCGTAGCTATAAATGTAACAAGCGAGACTTCTAATAGAAAGTATTTTGAGGCAGCTTTATATACTGCTGGCCCCGACAATACTAATATACCAGATTCTCCAAACATGGAAAACATGCTTATGTTTGCACATCAAGTTCACTCTCTAGTCTCAGCACCAGAGGGCTCAACTATTAACTATTCTTGGACTATAGCAATACCGGAGTAATACATGAAAGTAGATTTTTCTAGCGTTAACTACATAGCTAATGGCAATCCTATAAACCAAACTACTCTTAATAAACCTTCAGTATCATTAGAAACAAGAACTACTGAGCTGAGAAGAGCTAGCCTATCTAATAGCATAGAGAGTGATATACTCAGCTCCTTAGTAATGGATATTAGCACTGGGTCAGAATCAGTTATACCTTCCTCAAACTGGGCAATAAAAGTAACTGGACATCTAGACAAATATAGCGCTCAGGATTCAGAAAAAGAGATATCTTATAGTGTTTCGCTACAGGTAGGCGACTTTGAACAATCAGTAATAAATCTTAGCTCCTCTATAGTAAACTACGGTAAGTACACAATAACCCATGATGACTTAAGCAGCGTATTTGGTGGGTATGGATCTTCTAAGAAATCTTATAGACTAAAGAACAACGGAGATTCTATATGTGTAAAAGTACCAAGGCAGCATTCATTAACTGTAGATACAGGTTTAAAGTCAGCTAAGCAGACATATAGCTACGGTAATTACGACACTACTTTCTCTCAAGAAAATGCTAACTCGTTCGAGCTAGTTAAACTGCCTCTCACTAATATACTAGAACTTAAATCCGGATTAACACTTACAAGTTTAAATAGCTATTTGGCTACAGTCAGCACTAATGCATACAAGATAATAGTCTCAGATACAGGTGAAGTAACTTTAGCTGATAGCTCTACAGACCAAGAGATACTAAACTCTTCTGTAGTTGTTAGCATAGATGGGTCTGATAACTACGAGATATCTAAGATTACTTTTGACTCTAGCAATATAAAGTACCTAGAGCTATCCAATAGCGCGGATAATCTACCACAAGATTACGACAACTCCGCAGCTAGTTCTGGGAGAGCTATAACTATAAAGTACAAGATAAACTCAACCGTAACTAACATATACACTTATAACTCTTCAACAGTAGTGCCGATACAAATCCTAGATGAAGATTATGTGTATATACCACTAGTAGTTAAAACTCCAGGAAGCATAAAATTCAGTGGCAATCTTGGGGAAATACCCCTAGCTAACTTCTCTAGTCTATTAGACTCGGTCGCTGAGAACTCTATTTATAGCGTATATCTAACAAATAAAGGTGTTAACTGGGGTATAAAAAGCGGAAGCACTATAGTAGCTAAAGTGTCTATAGACAATTCTGAGTATTATAAGGACTACTTAAACACAGAGCTGGCAGCCTATAAAGCTCTTGTTGATACTAGCGCAGATATAAAACTCTCAGAAGCTAGAATAGAGTCTAAGGTCGCACACTCTGTATCTAGCGGATCAGCTAATATATGTATAAGAGATGCTTCAAATAGATATATAGTATCTGTATTAAATGACTCCGTATCCAAAATAACAACCACTAATACACTGTCCTCAGCAGGCGGAATATTAGACCCGACGTTTGTGTACATAGATTTATGCAATTCTACTACGGAATTGGGAACTAGGGGTACAGGAGTCGGCCAAATATCAAATGGAGTAGTTACTTCAGGGGCAATTCATTCTATTGATATAATATTAACTATTTCTGTAGAATAGCTTGAACTACTTCTTCGGATGCTCTAGTGAATAAACAAGTTTTTTTCTGCTCTAAACTCTTAGCTATTAATGCTGCAGCCCAGCTATCACATATATCATGAATGCTACTATTGCAACCCCTAGATATAGCTGCAGTTACCATCTCTTCTTTAGTAGCTTTTGAGTTGCCTGTTAAAAACTTTTTAAGCTGTAGAGGAGCAGCGTAGTCAACAGCTATTCCTTTCATAGCTAGCGTCAATTTAACAGAACCTAATACCTCACCTAGGATGAACTCCTTATGTACAGATCCATAGCTAGGACTTTCCATAACAGATCTGATTATATTTTTACCAGAAATAATCTTTAATAGACTTTCATGTATATACTTAAGTCTATCTGCATCCCTAAGATAACCTGGGGTTATTAAATGCGTTTCAGACTTAGTTTCATCGCTATCGCACAAAAGAGTTACCCCGCTACACGTAGCACTGGGGTCAATACCTAAAAAATACCTCAAGGATTCAGACATGGCAACTCCTAGGATAACAATACTTAGAACTACAAGCACGACCCCAAAATCTAAGCATCTACTGACTATAGTAGTAACTAACTCACAAGTACTACCTAAAGAACTTTTCGTCATAACTAAGAATGACAGAGGAATAGCATACGATACTTACTCTAGAACTGCAAGTCTATATGACATAATTAACATAAAAACTGACAGAACAAGTCAAGATAAAGAGTACAGATCAAATACAATGAGTTTAGAATTTGATACTCTTCTTGAATTAAAGTTAGCCTATGATATACTACCGGAAAATCTACAGAGCATAGTGGATTTCTACAAAGAAAACTCAGTAGAGCTTCTAGATTCAGAAGACGTTATAGTATTGGAGTAGCAATGAGTTCAATCACTAAAAGATTATTTTACAATGAAGAAACAGGTCAGTGGCAAGCTAGTGTAGAGCAGAACGACTCAGATCTGGAAGCCTATTTAAACTCAGTTGAATATGATGGAGATCTAAGCAGCTTGCTAGCTGATCAGGGAACGACTGATACAGAAGAAGAGGCTCAGAGTAAGGTAACAGCTAAGTTTTTCGGTTCTGATAAATTTAGCCGTCCAGTTCTAAGGTCTGAAGTAAATAACTATCCTACTAAGCAGCAGATAGTTAATAGCTTGGTACAGGATCTATTAGCTACTCAGCAAGAATACAACAGGAAAGTTACACTAGCAGACGGTAACTCTAGTGAGGTATTTTCTAATTTACCCACGATAGTTAATACTTCAGTAGCTCCGGGAGTTAAGTTCTACACAAGCCCAGGAATGAGTAATACTTTTAGCTCTTTCGAAAATGCCGAAAACTCACTTCTAAGTGCTGTCCAAAGTATTAAATCAATGAGTATGTTTTCTAACCCTGAGTACTCACCTTTAGCAGTGAAAGTAGTTAGGGTATCTAAACCAAGAAGTAGCTTAGATAACTCAGTAGTGTACCCTGGGGATTTAATAAGGCTTCTAACAACTGGCGGAGTTGGTAACATATCACATTCTAGCTCACAAGCTATCTCTAAACTGAATCCACTACTAGATATATTTAAGGTCATATCCAACGTAGCAGGACAGTCAGCACACTCTGTGTCAGACTCAGCAGGTAACAATGTTACCATTAATATAAATGTGACTTTACCATCCAACTACTCAGAGTCTGGGTCAGAGGAAGATATCTAATGAGTAACAATAAACCAGTAGAAGTTATATTCAGAAAGGTTGCGGTAGCAGATAATACTACACCTTCTGGAGTAGCGTATTCTGTTACTTCTATAGTAGACGTAAACACTGATTACGATGGGGAAATACCATACGAAGATACGCAGCTATTTCTACATAGATATTCTGACGATTCTTTTGTTAGAGTATGCAACGTAGGCGATATAGATATATATCCGAAATTCAAAAAAGATGGCTATGAGTTTTATAGGAAAAATAGCTTCATAGTTAAGTACCAGGACTTATCTGTAGCAGTAGCTTCGTTACCAGTTATACGAGATAGGGTAAGCTCAGTAGTCTCACTAAGGTTAGAGTTACTTGGTACTTTTAATGGCGTAACTCAGCCTGTTGATCTACCTTACGACTCAACTTCCGAAAGCTCTAAGGAAAGTTACAAATCTAAGTACACTGAGTCTAGAGACGCTAGAAAGCAGCTAGATGAATCAATAGTAGCAGACAATAACGCCTATGCTATTTCTCAAGAAAAGTATTTAGCCTACAGTAAACTTAATTCTTGGTTAAGTGACTTAGTCCCGAAACTTCAATTAGCTAGTTCTTCTATAAGCGATTTTACTACCTTGTCCAACTGGCTAGGAACTTCGATACTAAACTCCTTGGATACTTATATTACAGAAGTAGAAGGTCAGGCTTCTAATTGGTCTGTAGGTAAATCAGATCTTCTAGCTAGACTAAATTCAATAAAATCTACTATCGACTCAGTATGCCAGAATAATTACCCTGGAAAGCTCTGGACTGTCACCTTAACTAGTGTATCCGACGATGTAGCCACTTCTACAGTAGTAACACTAAAGTCATTCCTAGATACTTTGTACTACAGCTTTTCCGCTCAAAGCCAACCAGTAGCAGCCTCTGTTATAGTGCTATCTAACGACGCTTCCTCAAAGCTCTCACAGCTAAAAGAAAAACAAGTAGCTTTAGATGATGCCTCTGCCCTTGAGCAGAAGGCTTTAAGTGATATAGCAAGGTACTGCCCAGATATTGATATAAATAAACTCTAGATATTGATGAAGTTATTAAGCTTATCTATGCAGGTATCTAGCATAGGAAGTATCTTTGTTGGATAACCGCTAAGTAATTTGTACCTCTCAATAGTAGGTCTGAAATATTTAAGAATGGTAACCATTCCTTCAGCTACTGACTTAGAGTCTATATAGTCTTCTACGGGGAGATTATACATAAGCCTCAACATACTAATAGTTAGCACATAAGATTGTGTATCTCTACCATATGCATGGGATATCTCAAACTTTCTCAGTATATTCTCGCTGTTAGAATCCGTAGCCGGATCTCTATCAAGAACTACAAGCAAACCACCCAAGATAGTAGAGTCCCCGTAACCGTACCCAGGCTCGTCAGTTATAGCCTCGTACTCGTTGTAACTTCTAGTTATATTCTGTAAATAACTTAACTTAATTAACATGTTAGAGTCAGGCACATTGGATAACCCAGAGTAGTAAGGAGACTTAACATGTAGAACGCTAACTCCATACGACAAAACACTTCTACTAAACTTGGTAAGCCTATTCGCTAAAAGCCTAACTGTTAATTTGTATAAAGTATCTGTATCATCCCCAGTCATTATACCTAGCTTAACCTCGGACAGAAACTCTTTTGTCCATACCTCAGGTACAAGAGTAAATGAATCTAGAGCCGAGCAGGAAGCTGAGTCTATACCTACGTTATCTGCGGTAGAGAAAGGCCACCCCATTAGGTTGTTACCCGCTAGAGGAGATAACTTAAGACTTAGTATGTTATCCCCTCTATCGTCAGATAATACAATACTGTCTGAACACATATTAACTATCTGCTCTAAACTAATTAGCCCTGCTCCATACCCTTTAGTATCTTTTAACACCCTTGACACATGTGCTGAATCAAGCTGTAGGTTGCCGTTATTATTTAGCATTTCAGATAACAGCATAAGAGCTAAATACCAAAGGTTCTCAGTACCACCTTTGGAAGACGAAGTACCTAAAGATACTAGAGATGAGTCTATCTTAGGGACATCAAACTTTTTATCAGAAACCAGAAAATCGGAAGACAGTGTAGGAAAGTACTTATAGAATTGAAGACAGTATTCTGGACAGAATATTTTCTGAGCACTAACTTCATTGAATATCCAACCACGTAAAAGAGTAGTATATTCTTGCTTGCTGAAGAAGGAGTGTAGGGTTCTGCACCTCTTAACTTTTACTTTGGGTATTCTCTCTAGCTTTTCGCCACTACAAATTTCATTAACCCAGGCATTAAACTCTTCTCCAGACTCAGCAAATTGCTTTATTATCCTAGCTCTCATTTGTCCTCTATCCAATAAACCCTTAGATAAGGATTCTTTAGTAACTCCGTAATACTCAGAAATTCCAGATCTAGTTATAGCTCTATACATAACCCTAGCTACTACAGAGCACACTATAAACATACCAGTTAGCTTAGCTACAACTGAACTACCCACCTTATTTTCATAAGAATAATTAACCGTGTCACAGTATATAGTATGTAAGGTTATCGAGCTTTCTGTGGGAAGCTTTGTGTGACTGAATCTAGCTTTTTCCTGTTCGGTAGGGTGGTCCATAAGAGATAGTAAATTACTAATAGTAGTTGTAGATACACCACCGAGTAGGTTAACGAATCTTCTCTCCGAAGATCTAGTACCACCGAAGTAGTCTTCGTTCTTACTAGACATTACGTCAGCTTCTAAGCTATGGTACATTAAGTTGCTTAGGTACCTAACGCAGTTTAGCACATATATACCATTACTTATATCAGATGGTAGCTTCTTACCGTACACAGCATGACCGCAGACTGGCATTTTAGTATCTGCAGCGATAAGAGAATAGTAATCAGAGTAATCCACATAATTATCTAAGTTATCTGTATGACATACCGAAACGGGAATAGCTACAGACATATTAACGTTAACAGTGAAGTTGGTACTAAACGATAATGCTACATTTCTCCAGTTGCGTAAGTTGTTACCTAGAATAGAGAATGCTGCATCTTTGTTTCCCTCAAGTAGTATAAAAATTCCTCTTGGTGGAGCTACGCTGACTACGAAAGCTGTCAAGCACTCTGAGCTGGTATCTAGAGAACCGACTAAAGACGTACCTATTAACTTGCTGAAACAGTCTGTGCCATCCATAAAAGAGTAAAAGGCCTTAGCATCTTCTCTGTAAATATAGTAATCATACTTTGAGTCTTCTAGGTAGTAGAAGGGATTTACTATAGAGGAGCAGTTAGCATCCTTCCTTTTCCTATCAAATGAGCAGCTAAGAGCTAAGCTTAAACAAGCTTCTTCCGCTCTTCCGCTTTTAACTTCGTTATAAAATTCTGAAGAAACATAAGCGTGTATATTATTTGTCAAATTGATTGACATGCCAATACAGAAATCAGAATCATTTGTGGCCCTAATAGCTCTTTCTCTACCAAGCCTAACTGACTCTACATGCTTAAGTACCTCAGACTTTGAACTATGATGAATATATGCTACGAAGTCGAACTCATCTTTATCTGGGTAGCTATGCTCGACCCCAGGGTTTTTAATAGATACACCTGAGGTTGAGTCATAGCATATAGCGAATAAGCTACTTTGATAGTAGTCATTTCTTTTGTTGGTCATTTGTCCCTACTCTTAGCCTTCTCAAGTTGCTAGGTCCAGCTACTTTATTAGTATCATGTATAGAGTTAACTAAATCTGGTACTGCATGCACAGCTACTGGTAAATTAATAGGGAATAACTCCACACCATTAACGTCTACTACATAGCCTTCTAATTGGGCAAAACCTAGATCAGAAGTTTCGTAGCTTATAGTATCTACCCTAATATTGCAATTAGGTACTGAAGATAGAATCTTGCTTAGAGTTGTTATCACTTATGACCTTTTATTTCTTTCTAGTAGAATATAAATTAACTGCTGTAGCTGGAGCCATTCTAAATGGACTATCTGTAAGGGCTATAGAGTACTTTATTACTCTACCTAGCATGTCCTTACTTCTTGTAAAAGCTGAGTTTGAGATGTAATGTAGATTCCTGTCTACTTCCATACCAGACAAACTAAAGCTGTTTCTATCTGTGCTATAGCTAGCATGTGTAGTTAATGTAGAGATTAAAGAAGTTGACCCAGAGGAACCATAATATTTATGAGCCGTCACGTCGTATCCTATAGGATTTAGTCTAACCATATCACCTAGCTCATTTATCTCAGTAAACAGGTTATCCCTAGGGATGTATACATACAGCTTAGTAGACTTACCTAGTCTTTTCCTATCTAACTCTAGCTTACTATCAATTAGCTTACTAATCGAATCAGAGATAGGATTAGAGGGGCTACCGACAGAGGCATCTTTCTTCATACCATCTGCAAGCTTTTGCCTCTCCTCAATACTAGCTACAGTTCTATGGCCTACTTTCTCTTCGACATGTTTAGGATCTTCTTTTGACCTGATGAAAGTTATCTTCATGTCGTAGAATGACTCAAGCATCATTACCTCTAGAGCTGTCTTAAGACACATATTACAAAGAGTTTCTATCTTGACTTTAATGGATTCTAGGTAGCTTTCACTGCTATCTACGTCTCTATTTATAATATCAAGTATTTCTTGCTCTCTAGTATTCTTCGGCTCCCACTTTTTGGTTACTCTGCTCATCTCTAAAAAGCATGTGACCAGTGAATAATGTATGTCACCCTCTGAAATTTGGATATTACGCTGAAATAAGCTCTTGTATATGCTAACCAATTTACCAAGCTGAAATATGCTAGGATGCAACCTACCACTGCTATTATCAGTTTTAGAATATATGCTATCTGGGCTGTATTCTGAAGAATTGCAAGCAAGATACTCAGATAACTTCATCAGCCCTGCAGATTTTATCAAAGTGTCTACCATAGAACTTAGTGTTTTGTAATCTATGTAATCGCCAAATCTTATATCACCTATATCTATTTTATCTAGCTTAGCTCTTTTATATACTATCCTAGTTTTACCTTCACTAGCCATACTAAAGAACTTAAGTTTACTGAAGACATTCTGGCTAGTAACTAATAATCCCATTTCAGCCATTACAGACATATAAGTCATCGCGTTATTTGACCATCTGAATCTATGATTAAAGTTACTAGACTTACGACTGATTACAGCCGGAATCCTGTAATCCACATTTTTAGCATAGGATTTTGGAACATCAAAGTACATGTATGATAAATTAAAACCAATAATGCTAGTAGGTCTAGAATAGTAAGGTACAGGAGCGTATCTAGAAGACACGCTATTTTTGTGAAACTCTATACCCTTACACCCAGGTTTGTATCTTATAGAAGAACTAGCCGTCTTGTGTATGTAAGAGCTTGTGCCAAACCCTTGACTACTCTTAAAGTTAGTGGCGGCTACTAACTCAGAAGCTTCAAAATACATTTCTAGTGAAGCAGTATCTATCTTTGGAACTCTAAGCATGCCGAGCATCTCTTGTGCAGAAAAGTATTTTCTAGAGTTGTCCTCGTAGAATTTTCCTTTGAATTGATCTAGAAGTAATAGCTTTGGTATTGAATCTAATCTAGTCAAGTCACACATAGCTAGGGCTACAGCTAAGTCAACATACACTGGGGTCATAATGTCATCTTCTACGTGTGAGTGAAGATATATGCGTGCATACCAACCATCAAATTCAGACTTATCAACTATATCTACATACATAGCTATAGGTATTAGTTGTAGAATATCACGTATTCCAGAGTACTTGTTTCTATCAATCTCCGAGACACATTTATGAACCGCCTCTTTGTTAAGAACAATAAACCCAGTACTAGGTAGTAAATCTTTGTGAGTTATGTGACCTATTCTAGCAGAGTTATTACTAAATACTGAACTCACAGTTATAAATCTACTGGAGTTATTAAACTTGCCAGACATACCAGCGCCACTAAAGAAGAATATAGCTTTATGTAGCCTAGTATTCCTTTTAACTGCTTGTACAGCTATCTTAGCTGCTTCTGTGTTTGTAGTTAAGTCACTAATCTTCACAGCACCTTTACACTCATTATCTCTGTACTCTTTATGCGCCTTTTTACCTACACTCTTACACAGAGTATATGCCTCACACACAGAGCACATCTGTTTTATTCTCTGCCTAGAGTTATCTGCTTTATCTGTCACTTCAGATCTATCTACTATGTTACCTAATATTATCTTCTTATCTAGACTAATATCTGCTAAAGATACAGTAGGAGATATGGCACTTGAGGAATATTTATACCCCATAGTTGCTATATCTGTAAGATAGCTTGGTATGAACTGAAGATTAGTATCCTTTGATAGTACTTCTATTACATTTTTAGAAGTATCAATAGATGAGGTATGATACGCTTTTAGAATATCAGATTCTAGTACACCAGTATATTTATTGACAGTAACCCAGGTAAAATCAGGGCCTAGTGAGTCATCCATACCGCTAGAAGTCATCACTTTACCTAAGCAATGCACGGCTGAATTAGGACATTTTAAGCAGCCATCTTGTCTCAAGCTAAAGGACATATCGCAATTTAAGAATAGCGTAGATAGAAGAGAGTCTGCTTCCATAGCTCCATTAAGACCGTCATTAACCCATAGCTTAGTGTAAGCACCGTGATGCCCAGCTATAACAGCAGGTGGGTCAATAACTAAAGCTATAGTGTTGTCACTAAGGTACATTGGGTTAGCTCTCATCTCGCTAAAATAACTGGATGCTGCGTTAGCTCCAGAAGATCTAATACCTAGACGGTACTGAGGAACTCCATCTTCGACAAATGGGAGAACATCATAGCTATCTAACCTTTTTACAGCAGCTTCATACTCACTCGGATTAAGCTTATTGTTGCTTATAACATGCTCAGATCTTTTGTTAATATATAGTTCTTCACCTAAATTACTGAAGTAAAAACTAAGAAGATAGCCTTTACACATACCAACTATTCTTGGTTTAATATCTGAGAAAATCCTATCAATAATATAGTTTATCTTATCTTCGTTATCTTCACAGAATATAACAGTAGATGGCTTTGGAACTCTGATATTACTATTATTATCTGAATAGCAGTTATGAGTAAATCTACTTCTGTAAGTATCAGTGGACTCATTAATATCTAATATCGTAGCAATATCTGCGTTTACTATCTTGAATATATCATCTGAATTAGGCGCATAACCCATAGATCTTCTAGTAGTATTACTAAGGTAATGTGAAGTAGAGAATACGCTACTAGGTATGTTAGGCTTTGTATTTTCAGCTCTGCTTTCACATACTAAAGACTTAACTGTAAACCATATCTTATTTTCATCTAGTGTAAGTTTCATTGTTATATTAAGCTTTCTATTTTATTTTTAGCTATATCTAGTAACTGGGTCAATTTATTAGCCCGAGATTGATTCAGTATAGTCTTATAGTAGTTTGCTTTACCTACTATACTTAGAATAAGTACGCCCTTTCCCGAAGAAGTACTTACTCCAAGGTCTTTCATTTTTTCTATATTTGAGATAACACCTTCCTTAGTTAAACACTTGGATATATTATGTATAGCGCATAGGAACTTAGAGTACTCCGCTCTAGGTGCGTTTGGTTTTTCATTAACAACCATACCTAATAGCTTCTGCCTCCTATAGTACGGCATGACTCTATGCTTATGAGTTTTCCATCGGTTATTCTTAAGCTCTTCTGCCAACCCCTTTAAGAAGTCTACCCCTGTAACTTCTTTTGGTAGACCTATATAAATATTGTCTGAATACCTAACGTAAGTGAACTCATCGCCCACTTTAGATCTACAGTAATTAATAACTATAGGATCTATTATACTAGCAGCTACTCTATTAGCTATCTGAGCAGAACTTATACCACCCTGCGGTAAGAATCTTCTTTGGGAATCCTTTACGCAAGATAGCGCTGCAATCATGTTAGCGGTCTTAGATGGGTAACCGTACTGTGTTAGTAAGTTAACAACCATCTTCATGAGTATAGAGTGAAAGAAATTCTTAAAATCAAGACCAACTATTAGGCCGAAATTATTTAGCTTATGCCCAGCGTCAGTTAGCTTCATACCTACTTCGTAGGCTGCAGAGTGTTCACCAGAATCTATGCCGCTCCATACAACGCTTAGTAGCATAGTTTGTATATCTCTAATTCTATCGCTCGGGCTATACACCTCTCTAACTTTAGAAGAAGTCTTTATTTCTAACCTAGAGTAAGGCTTTACTGTTACCATAGGATCTGAGATGTCGCTAGATGCTAAGAAGTATAGACCCCACAAAGTCTTTAGCTTTATACCTAGCTGGTTAGCCAGAACATCTGGAGTTACCAGGCTATTTATCTCTTTGATTTTATCGAGTTCCATGACGTGCTGTCTTCCTTGTTTGGCAGTGTTAAGTCTTTACATTGATTACTCATAAAGTAGCAATTACCTGCAGATCTTCTTAAGAAGTTAGGGCATTGAGAGCATGGGTCTATTGACCTAACAGTTCCCAGAAAATCGTTATTGTATATAGTGCAATCTTCGGGTTGTATTATAGAGTGCCCAAGTGGTGTTCTCATTATACTAGGATGCGACTGTATTTGTGTATCTGCAGGAACAACCTGTGTATTAGGTATAGACCAAAAGTCTTTTGTGTATGACCTATCTTTGAATAAAGAGTTTAAGCTCCTGCTATTATATGCATGCTGTTTTCTTAGTTCTGATATTATGTCGTCTTCGCCCCCTGTAGATGAGCTAACCAGTCTATAGGAGTATTGTTCCCCTATATCACGATCTGTAGCTTTATTAAGTACCCTAACAAATATTGCTGTAATGTATCTATTGCTTCTGGTTGAAGGGTAATGCATGTACACATTTAGGCTTGATAATTTCTCGTAGTACCAGTCAAACAAACCGACCGGCTTATTTTGTACTACTATAAAGGGTATAACAACGTGTATATCTGCTTCTCCATCTAACTTACCCCTAGCAGTGTCTAGCATTTCTTCTAGCTTAGAATATGCCTCTATTATCTGTGTAGTGTGATTTGCAATGCTACTATCACCTCTTATTCGTTTACCTAAACGACTAAGGCAACTATAGTAGTCTCCTCCTTTGGCGTCTATTATCTTAGCTATGCCTGCTGCTCTTCTTAGCTTAGGAGTAATCCTCTCGGCTAAAACAGAAGTCTTTAACTTAAATACCAAAGACCACCTTAATGAGTGTATTAAATCACTAAGCTCGTCTTGTGAGTTAGTGAAATAGATAGCACTTACTGGAGGTAGGTCTAGTACTTTATTTAATAAATCTTTACCGGATAGTTTTATAAGTGTCATTTCATTGTTCTTTAAGCTAGTTTAACTAGCCCTAATAGTTATATTATCTCTTATCTTTATTGAAATGCTTTTTAGTTAGCTTTATTTCGTTAGTACCTTTAGCTCTTTTATTGCTACGCCTAGTTTTAGAACTGTGTATCTTGGTGGCTATATCAGACAAAGACTCACGAACCCTATCATGGCTAACCATGCTCATGAAATCAGCAAATAGTTTATTTGATAAGTCTGAAGTAGTACTAGGCTTTACGCTATCTTCATCAATCTGGAGGTTTTTGCTTATGGCTTCTGCTTTATCAGAAGGAATATTAGCTAGGAAATCTATAGTCTTGTCCTCTAACTCCATGTCTGCTTCTTCAGCCAATGCCAATTCGTAAGATAGCTTAATTAACTCAAAAGGCATATTCTCTATAATCTCAATGCCATCTAGAGGTTCTTCTGCCATTGCTACATAGTAAATAGACTTTAGTGGTATAGTACACATAAACTTATTTCCTGAGAAAGTCAGGTCTACTGTTACTTTATCATCGTCAATTTCAAATACAGTAGTATGGAATTTGTGACTTAAGTTAAGCTTAACTTGGATAGAGTTCTGTAAGAAGTCTGGAAGTACAGTTCCTTCGGTGTTAGAGTCAATAGCTATAATAATCTTGCCATTATCTAAGAAGTTATTAAGTAATTCTTTTACGTTTATTGATGTCATGTTATTTAAAGGTTTATCCTGCTTAGTTGTTTATTTACCTATTAGTATGAATCTACCATACGAGGCTTCACCGTACCTAGCTCCATCAGTTACTGCTGTACCCCAGTAGCTATCAGACGGAACTTTAGAGGTAGTTGAAAGCCATATAACTTTTCTAGAAGGTATTCTATTTTCTACCTTAGGGTTGTAACACTCGCCGTCTGTTGCGTATATTAGTAAGTCTACATCATAGTCAATACGGAATTTAGTATCTTTCACACTGCCTTCTTTAACTAGCTGGAAAACCTCATTAAAATCGGTACCGCCTCTACCGCAGACATTTCTATCCCCAGCCTTAGTCTCAGCTAAGTCGTATATTTTGGTTATCTTAGTATCAGCTTCTATTACGGTTACTACAGTGTTTTTATCTTTAGCTAGTGAGTCTAGCTCAGCCATGATAAGCTGGATATCGTCATTAGACACAGATCCAGACGTATCTACGGCAAAAGCTATATTATACTTAGGATTTTTCTTAGTGCCAGGAAACTGAGATGTCCTAAATCCAGACCCAAGGTCAGCATATTTTCTTTTAGGCTTTACGATAGTTCTATCTTTATCTGATGGTCTAGAAGATTTACAGAATCTTTGAAGTATGTCTTGCCACCTTACAGAAGGAGGTAAGTACAGTGTATTAAAGAGCTCTCTGATTCCAAGACCTATGTCGCCTTTAGCTCTCTGTCTATCTTCTATAGCTTTACCTAGTTTCTCCCCAGCTTCCATTTGAAGGTCCTGAGAAACCTCTGCAGCGCTTCTACCTTCTGGGACAGAGTCTTCTCTCATAGACTGGTCAGCATTTTGCAAGTTATTGCTTTCTTTGCCTAGCTTTTCTAGAACTTCTTTTGGTATATTCTTTAGGCACGTTAATTTTCCGCTACCTACTTTATCAGAACTAGAGCCTTCTTTACCTTCTCCGCCTTCGGCATCACCGTCATCTCCATCTTGATTACCGGCGGATTTTAGAGCTTTGGTGATAATATCGGAAGCTTCGTCTCCTGACATACCTGACTCCATTAGCTTGTTCATTAGATCCCCAACATCTAGGTCTTCTATCTTTGAAGCTAGCTCAAACACATAGTACTCTAGACTTCTAGCAGGATCCAACCCTACGTCAGAAGGGTGTATACCTGCATATGTTGCCATACCTGAAGGAGTCATCTTACCTATCTTAGTCTTAAGATCTTGTAGGGTAAAGATGTTTAAGACATCTATTAACCATGAATTAACTGCATAGTCAGCGGCTTGGTGTACGACTTGCTTATACTTGAATAGCAATTCTTTATCTTCAATAGCCTCGAAGAACCTGAGCATTCTAGCTGTATGCCCTAAGGACAAGTGAGCCATCTCATGGCAAAGTACAATGCTTGTACCAAATAGGTCTAGCTCTTCTACCATTTTAGGGTTATACTGAAGTAGGTAGTGCCCATTACTGATACTAACACACATTGTTGGTATAGAGGGGTTTTCTACTATCTTTAAGCCAGCGCAAATATTAGCAAATACAGAGATGCTGCTATTGCTGCTGGTCATTAGATTAGCTAGATACATTCTGAAATTTTTCTCAATTTCTATCTTTCCCGTAAGATTAGGTACGGTAAAATTTCTTCTTATACTCATAATAGAGGTGGTATCTCCTATGTTGGATCAAAATACTGATATAACTTTCCATGTATTACACAGAATTGTTTCTGAGTCTCCTAGAATAGCAGAGCATGTTAAGACTGCTAGCGTAGGGGAAGAAGTCAGAAATAACTTATCTAAGCACGCATTTGCTGATCCTGATAATAGGATGTATCCTATTCACACGAAAGCAGACGCGATACTATCAAAGGCTTATACCACAAAAGTAGCAAATGTTGCGAGCCATGTGGTTACGGCCATTGATAATGCACTTGATATATACAACGTGGACAGATCTATATTTCAAGCTAGACAGACTACTAAGGTAGCTAGTAAACAAGAGCCAGACTACTTATTAGAAGATAGAAAACAGCTTCCAATAAGAAATAGGTCTGATATTAAACTGGCTCAAGAAAGACTTTTATCTGTTAAGTCTAAACTCAAGCCAACAGAATTAGTTGCAGCTGCAGTCAAATTAACTAAACATGCAGCAGTACATAATGAAAATGTTAGTGATGATGTACTTCAATTAGCTGGTGTTACTAAATGCGATACAGAAAAAACTGCTGCCTGGATAGATGCTAGAAGCTATGCAACCAGCAATGAAAAGCTAGCATCTGCGTATAGATGGCTAGCTAAGACAGTATCTAATTTACCAGCTAGTACAAGTAGGGAAGACTTAGTTAAAGTAGCAGAAACACTAGACAAATTAGATTCACAAGCTAATATAAAGAAATACTATGGTAAGTCTTTGCCTGACCCTGTGTCTACTGTATTCAGCACTAAAACAGCGATGGAAAATACGATAGACCTAGGTAAGGAAGTGCCTTTAACTAAACTTTTAGCTATTGATCCTAACGTGTACGGTGATATTTTAGGTCAAGACGTTAAGCAAGAAATATGTGATTCTTCAGGTCAATTAGATGAAACAAAGATGGGTGAAGTGTTTGCCACATTACCTAAGGACATGAAGGATTTACTAGTACAAAAGTTGGGACTGTAAATGGAATCTAAACTAAATGAATATAAGAATCTAGACTACGCTAGACAGTTATTATCTTCTTCTAACTTTGTAGCGGCAACCGCCCTAGTCATAGCTGCGGATATAGTAACAAAAGGCGGGGCTCTTACGTGGGAATATGAGACTATATTCGATGAACTAGAGGATAGCAAATGCCTGCCCACCGATAAAAACAGAGATAAGTTAATGGCTTCTATATCTGCTTTGCACAACCCAGCTTTTCTATGGGATGCAGGGGTGTTTAAGAGCATGTGCCAATCACTTAATGGCAGTATAGCAGCTACGCACATATGGGAGCAGCTATCTCCTGCTAAAGTATCCTACGCTATGGATGAGATAGATTGCCTACACGATGAATACCAGGGGGCAAAGGATCTATCTCCTCTATATTCAGACGGACCTCTAATATATATGGGAGCTACTTGCGCTATAAATGGATTCATTCGGCCACCTAAAAAAATGGATTCCTGTGAGAAGATATATCATAGGTTCTTCAACCTAAGAGAACCTGATTTGAGAACTGAAGTTGCTAGTAGCTTAGAAACTAGAAAACATCAGGAAGTAGAAGCTTACTGTAATAGCCTAGCTAATATACGAAGAGAACAGTTAAAGAACCTGAGATCTAATTAGGCTACTTTCCTATACGAGTGATGTTCTTAATCTTCTGGAGAACCTTAGACCATAGTTTTTGTTTTTGCAGCTCAGAATACAAATTACTGAAATATGTAGCTGAGTCACCTCTATTCTGTCTTTCTAGCTCTGAATTGAATAGAACAGCGCTTTCTTCTGGCAAGCAATCCCAGAACTTAATTACGCTAGCCGCGGCGATATCTGGTAGAATCTTATGTAGTGAGATAGCCATGGCAGTAGACTTAACAACCTCATTTAACACGTCGCCTCTACCATCCGCAATGATCTTATCAATAATATGTTTCTGAGAGTCGAAAGATTTAATAAGCTCGATTGTGTTAACTCTGTACTCAGTATTAATAATGAAATTAACTAAGTCTCTACTAGTGTCAAAGCCTATCATACCTGACAAAGCAATTGTGCTAAGATGATTTGAGTTCAAATCTAGATACGTCGCTACGGACTCCCAAGCTGCTGGGTTAGCATACACACGTCCGGCGGCTCTAGCTTCATAGCCAATTAAGCAATCTGGTTTAGATTCGATATACTCGATAACATGCTTGTTTAGCCCCTTGTCTCTAGCATACCTTGACCAGTTAAGTGCATCAGTCTCAAGCCACATGTGAACTAATCTGCGGCGCCATGCTGGATCAGAGATAATGTCGTTAACTGAATATTCTCCATCATCAGGGTTACAAGCACATACGATGTCGATATTAGAATTAAGTTCTACATTACCAACCTTACGTTCTGAGATAACTGCGAAGATAGCGTTTAGAGTAGCTTTATCTGCTCTAGTAATCTCGTCAAAGAATAGAACAGCACCTTCTTTAGATGTAACAGCATTATATACCTGTTCAGGAGGAAGCATGTCGAAATACTTAACGTTACCTTCTCCTCTGAAAGGAATACCCATATCTGTCTCTGACATATGAGAGCAGATAAATGTATAAATAGGCTTATTTAGCATCTTAGCTAACTGAGACATACTAGCTGTTTTACCAATACCAGCTTCGCCATGTAAGCATGGTACCTTACCTGTCTTTAAGATTCTCATAACTTCTGGGATACAAACAGAGATGTTTGTAGTTGGGATACCTAGCTTATCTGCAAAACTTTGCTTATTGTTGTTTAATGACATAGATTCCTCTAGTTTGATTGTTTATTTTAGGTGTATTATGACAGACCTTATTTCTTTATCTAGAAAGCAGTTAGCAGAATCTCTACTAACTCTTGATGGTAAGCAGTTTAGCTTACACGAGTACCCATTCTACGATGCTTTGTATGAAGGCATATGGCCTCAGACATTGCTTATGTGTGGTAGACAGGTTGGTAAATCTGTATCTGCAGCTAGCTTCTCAGTATGTGAAGCTATAGCTATACCTCATTTTAAATCACTATACCTTAGTCCCAGTTCTAAGCAGACTAGCACTTTTAGTAATACACGTATATCTAAGTTAATTAGACATTCGCCTCTCCTAAAACAGATGATGGGAGATGTTATCAATGACAATGTATTTTTAAAAGTGCTAGGCAATGGTTCTGAATTATTATTTAACTATGCTCAAGATGACCCAGACAGAGTACGTGGTATCTCTGCTGATAGGGTCATTTATGATGAGGTTCAAGATATTAACTACGAGGCTGTTGTTCCTGTAGTTAATGAGTGCATGTCTAATTCTCCTTATGGTTATATAACGTATATGGGAACGCCAAAAACTCAAGAGAATACCATAGAATACCTATGGCAGCATAGCACTCAATCTGAGTGGTGTATTAAATGCGATGCGTGTAGTAAATACTCGTTTTATAGAGACGACAGAGGCATCGGTAAAGACGCTCTCCTATGCTTACATTGTAGTAAGCACGTTAACCCTCGAAATGGGGTCTGGGTTGATATGAAGTCACCCGAGTCGTCTATAGTACAAGCATTTCACGTACCGCAAGTTATACTACCAGCTAATCAAGAACCTCATAGATGGAAGAGAATAGTTGATAAAAAGAACACTTATTCTGATTCTAAGTTTAAGAATGAAGTAATGGGAGTATCTGATTCCATAGGCTCTAGATTAATTTCATTAGACGAGCTTAAAGCTAGCTGTGTATCTAATATAAAGCCTATGGGTTTTATCTGTGCAGGAGTTGACTGGTCTGGAGGTGGAACGCAGGGTTTATCCAGGACAGTACTAACTATTATGTCTCTACATCCAGGATCTAAGTTTACCTTTGTAGACTACAAGATTTACAGCGATATAAACCCAGTAGATGCAGTTGACTCAATAGCTAACGAGATAGCTAGACATAATGTTACTCTAGTAATCGGAGACGCCGGAGAAGGCGCCTTAGCCAACTCTTTGCTAAGAACCAAGCTAGAAGGAAAACCGCTTTACCAGCTCCAATACGGATCGCAAAACAAACCACTAACTTGGAATAACGTAGATAGGTATACAGCTGATAGAACCACATTAATAGATTGCTTCTTTCATACGATAAAAAAAGGCGGAATAGAATTTCCTCCTTACGAGAAAATGAAATTATGCTTTGAAGATTACCTAGCTGAGTACGAGGAAGTAACTCAGTCAGGTAAAAAAGTTTGGAGGCACTCTCCAAACTCTCCAGACGACTGCCTGCATTCTTCTGTGTTTGCATGGGTCGCCTGTAAAATATTATCTCATGATTTAACTTTTTATTGATTATTCTTAAAGAAGTCTTCTTCTATACCTGTGATTACATTATTTAAAATATCTCTAGCTGTTTTAGTTAGCTCATCAGCTTTAGCCAATAGCTCATTAATACCTAGTATCTCCCTAACTCTATCTTCATGCTCTTTATACGCATCTAGAGCTTCATTAACGATAGTGTATGACTTAGGAGTATTTAGCGGGTAGTGCTTAACTGTTTCTTTACCAGATACTTTGTCAATAACTGAGATCTTGTAGATAGCATCATAAGGGAATGCCCCGCTATACTCTTCTCCATTACTGGATACACCCTCAATTTGTAGGTGAACCATATCCATGTGGAACTTTGATTTATCTGTTTTCTCTAGACAAAATACCAACTCCGCTGAATCGTCTTCATCTGGAATATCATGCATAGAATCCTCGTGTAAGAGGTTCAAGCTAACAGTTACCTTACCTTGGTCTAAGAACTCTGCAATAAGTTCTGGAAGAGGAAATCTATCTCTCATTTTAATCCTTTGAATTGAAAATATAACTACGTCTAACTCTAGCTAATAATTTATCTGTACCTAGCTTATTAGCTAAGGCGATAATACCTGAGGGGTCTTCTACAACCTCTGGGAACATCTTCTTAATTTCTGACTTAAGAATAGCACAGTCCCTAGCTTTTTCCATTTCTTCCCAGATTTGATCTTCTGAAATAGAATAAGCTTCTTTAACAATAGTAGACTCAGTAGTAACAATATCTACTACCTCTGTAGCTTTTTCACTAACAACTTTTGTGGCAGGAACACTAGCTTGAGAGAATTTTTCCCTTCTAGTTCTAAGGAATAATTCTGCGTTATCACCCAAGGCATCTATTAGAGCTAATGATCTTCTAGTTAACTCTGAATCAGTTTCATACGAAGAGAAGAAAAATGAGGATAATGCTCTATATCTTGCTTCGATGTATTCAACGGCGGCTAACTCTCTAGTCTTATCTCCTCTTCTAGAGGCTAAGCTTTCGGATAATAATCCAAAAACTGCAGCTAGCAATAACTTTAAGCTTTTATTTCTGTGCTTACCTACCTTCTTAGTTCTAATGATTTCTTCTACATCTTTCTTATGTTCTTTAAGAATGCTTAGTCTTCTATCAAATTCGTAAGGAGAGTAAGCTGTATAAGTAACTTTTTTGCTAACTTGATTGTTAATATCGCTCATATAGTTTCCATTTGTTTGGTTTATATATCTTAGTATCTAGCGCTATCAGCACTTGTGATATTCGAAGTGATTCACCAGTGCCGCTGGTGAATTTCTGCGGATTCTGTAAGTACCAAAGTTAGTGCCTATGAGTATGTCATAGCTATTTCTGCTGATAGCAACGCACTGTATTAATTAACACTAGCTTTTCTACCCCAAGCGACGTGTTAATAAATAATAAATAGGTATTAGCTCTGCTATATAATATAGCAATATACTGCGTATGCTTATGAGGTACTATTAATTGTTATGTATGAGCTGCAAGCGAGAACCACCGGTGAATGGCTGACAGCTCATATAATAACCTAGGTTATTATATTGTTAAGTGGCACAGTGTTTAACTGCGCTTAGTACTACCTCATGCATATATGCATTATATCTTTTTAAACACACAATATGAAATACTTGTTTTTAGGATGTCCAACGGTAAGCGTAGGCTGGCATAGCTATCGAAATTAGCTACGAAGTAGCAATATTGAGATAGCGTAGCACTGCCGTTGCTGCTCGTTGGTCATAGTAAAAACTGATTCTACAGTTACTACTAGTAATTTGTCTGCCAGTCTTAGACTGGCTATTTTCTGTGTTTAACTATATCTTTATCTAACGTTATTAGGCACAATTAGAATCGTGAAATTATTATCACGGGAGGTAGTCGGTTTAGCGGGTTTCTAGCGTTTGTCGTAGACAATAAGCAAGAAAACGCTAGTCCGCGTACCTCAGTGAAAATAGTTTCTTATATACCTATAGCTTAGCAAGTTCGTTTATGTATAATAAACAGATAGCTGCCTAATAACTTGTAACTTAGTAACTACGTACTAGTAGTGTTACGCCCGTATTCTTCCAGCTTTGCCCGCGGCGAAGGCGGAAGAAGTCGGTGCTTCGTATCACACAAATTTAGTAAGCTTGAGTTTATCAAGCCAATATCTACGCAGTTATAGTAGCTTTAACTTTATATCTAATAACTTGTAACTTAGTAACTACGTACTAGTAGTGTCACGCCAGTATTCTTCCAGCTTCGTCGCGGGCTAAGCTGGAAGAAGTCGGTGCTTCGTATCCCACAAATTTAGTAAGCTTGAGTTTATCAAGCCAATATCTACGCAGTTATAGTAGCTTTAACTTTATATCTAATAGCAGAGGACTGCTAGATACTACCTTATAACAGATAAACGCATATTTTTGCGTTATTCCGCTTCTCCGTACGATCTTCCTATCTTTATGTCGTAGGGCATATTGACTGGAAGTTGAGGGAAGTTGCTAGCTATGAATGTATCTATATTATCTTTTAAGAACGGCTTTAGATTATCTACCTCTGTCTTTGGCATCTCCAAAACAATTGAGTCGTGAACTGTTAGTACTAGCCTACCACGTATCTTATGTATATTCTTGTGTAAGTGATTTATTATTCTAAGTACAATCTCCGCACAAAAACTTTGAACTAAGTAATTAATACCCTGCCTGTGGTTTCTGCTTTCGAACTGGCCTCCCATTTGTGCTAGAGGAAATCTCCTAACTCTACCTGTTGGAGTCCTAAGTAATCCCTCTCTAGTTACCTGTAATTTAGTAGCGTCAATGTACTCTTTTATCTTAGGAAACCTTGAGAAGAATGTAACCATCAGGGTATCTGCTTCGCTAATGTCTATACTAAGCCTATCAGATAAACCTACATTGGATATGCCGTATATTAAACCAAATACAATGGTCTTGGCTTTCTGTCTCATTTGATGGTACCTATCATCAGTTTTTCTTAGCTTGTTAACTGTATCATAATCTTCGTTAAATATCACAGAAGCAATCCAAGAGTGTATGTCTAGATTCTTTTCTAAGGCACCAATAAGAGAAGTGTCTTTTACATACGCAGTTAACCCTCGTATCTCTGCTCCGGAAAAGTCAATATCCACCATAACAAGTTCTTCACCATACTGCCATTTGTATTTATTTCTTAGATGCTCTTCATACCCACCTGACCTAGTGCAAGTAGGTACAAAGGCTTGTTTAATACTCATACCAGCTATGCTACTTGTTACATTCTGTAGGTTAGGACTGCTAGAACTAGCTCTACCTGTAGCCGTGCCATTGAGATGTATCGCACCGTGTATTCTATTATCATAAGAACTCAAATCTAGAAAAGCACCTACATAGGTAGACTTAGCTTTGGCTATATCCCTATAGTCTACTATAAGGCTAGCAACTGGGTTCCCCATTTCTTTGTACTTATCCATAGTCTCTTTATCTGTGCTAGCATCTCCTCCATCTGTAGACTTTACTTTAGGCAATCCATATCCGCCTATAAAGATGTTGGCTAACTCTTTATTGCTAGATAAAGCGCTAACTTCATAGTCTTTATTTAGGTCTTTCTTTAGCTTATCAAGTATTTGTATTTCGAGTTCTTGCTCTTTTATAGTTAGTCTAATTAGGTTCTTAGCTAGGAACTCTCTATCTATTCTTACACCCTCTACTTGCATTTCACTTAGAACTTCAGTTAATGGTATATAATGTGAGTTCATTAGTTTAATAAGAGGAGGCCTATTCTCTGAGGCAGCTTTCTTTATAGGATCCTCTTTAACACAGTCTATTCTTTGCTTATTAGATATACGCCAAGTTAGATCAGCATCTATAGCAGCATATGGTAACATTACTGATATGTCTACATCCTCAAAAGTAACTGCTTCTAGTCTTGGGTCTCCCGCATCCTTAGCTGCGTTATCTAACTTATTAAACCAAGACTTTATATTATCTTTGCCTATCTTTGTTTCTTCTTTAGCTGTGTCATTCCAGTTAGAGAATATATCAACAGCTACTTCAATAGCTTTCTTTTCTACTTCTGGAGTTTTCTTAAGCCTTGCTTTAGCTTTAAGAGACTTTATAGTAGCTTCTATATCTGGGTATTTATCTATAATAAACCCTGCTTGTATAGGTGAGTTATCGAATAGCTCAATACCATAACACTCATTTGGATTTCTAGACATATAGCTAGCTATCTCTAAGTCTAGCTTAGACTTTCTAGCTTCATCTAGCAGGCTATGTAGTTTTTCTTCATACCCTACTAAACTTGGATAGCTTTCTGTCACTACTTCTTTTAGTGAGTAAAAGCCCTTCTTGTCTTCATGTAACATGTGTTCGCCGAGCATGCCATCCCATTTTGTGTTATTAATAGGCCCTCTAGCTACAAGGTCTTGTATAGTAAGCCCGCTTATACTCTCAAACTTTAGCTGATATTCCTTACCTTTAGATTCGCATAACTCAACTATTCTTTGTGTTAAACAAAATCTAGCCATGCCATAGTCGTATTTATAGTTCCACCAGCACTTTGGGTGTTGGCTATTAAGTAGCTTAACTACATAAGGAACTATATCTTCGAATTTATACTTTGAATCTCTATGATCTACTAGTATAGAGAAAGCCTTGCCTGGCCCTACACAGCCAGACATTGCAAGTACTCTGCCTTTTTTATTCCATGGAAATAATGTATCAGCTTCGAAGTCCACAGACATCATAGTGTTATCTATTGTCTTTCCAGGCTCTACATAGCTGCAGTACTTATTTAGAACATCTATAGATTCTTGTAACTCAAGAGGTAGGTCGTAACCTGATATCAAAGCAGGTACATCTATATCATCTAGCTTCTTATCCATAGCAGACATAGCTGCTTTCCTAAGGTCATTCTTGACAATAGCGAATAATCCTGGTTTATCTTCTAGCATACTTAGTGGTAGAGTAGGTATGACTTTTAGGTCTTTACCATCGAATTTAACAGTGTGTATAGTACCTCTTATGTCTGTGATATTACCAGATACACCAAGGAAGTGACATGCTTCTACACCGAATGCAACAACTATTTTAGGGTTAGCTAGTGATAACATACTACCGGAAACTGAGCTCTTACACTTTTCTATAGTACTATTAACTTTGCTGCCTGGGCAACAAGCTGCATACATCATGAAATGCCTAGCCTGCATGTTTAGGCAAGCTCTTTGCTCTTCTTCAGTACCCTCTTTAGGAAGGGTCTTTAGCAGGTACTTTAAGATGTTACCGCCTTTATCTGTATATAATCCTCCCCAAGGGGGAGGGGTAGAGCTAACAAACGCTACATCAGCAGGTCTAACTCCGCTACCTATAACCATCTTATCTGAGTTGTATGAAGGACATCCCATGCAACTGTTAGGCTTTTGATTATTCGACATCTTCTTTTCCTCTATTATCCCAGTCATCTATCATGTCTGTTATATCGAAAATAGTTATATCTGACGCAGATATACCAGGAAGAAGGAATTGCTTTATGCCGTTAGCTTTCTTCCTAGCAGTATTGTAAGGTACGCTGTTGGAGCTGGAGTCACCCATTCTCTTAAGCCTATCTGCGGTTTCTCTAGAATACCTTGGTGACTTGCTTAATAAAGTTCTTAAGCAATCAGGCCACATAACTATTAGCCACTTCTGATAATAGTCTCCTTTTGTTTTGTTAGAGCTTAGAACCTCTGCGTAGCTAACGCCGCAATCTAGTTCGTGCAGACTTCTACGCTCTGATGGAGTAGCTAGAATGGTACGAACTGTAGTATTCCTAGCAGTTATACCTTCTCTTTTATGCTCTACTTTAGAGGATAGTATATGATCAATTAAATCCTTATCGTGTGTAGACTCAGTGATGATATTTAACAAGCCGATCTTAGTGCATATTACTTCTTGTATATAAGCATGGGCATCTTGACCTGCAAGTTTAACCATAGCTGCGGTGATAATTACACCGTCTAAGAATCTTGATGGTACAGATACACCGGATATTACTGATAACTTATCCATTTGTGCAGGATCAGAGTAGAAAGTTCTTAGCTCAGATACATTCTCTAGAAACTCTTTTACATGGTGAAACAAACCTACGCTAATACCTCTACGTATTTTAGTTAAGTCGCTTTCTTCATATTTATCTAGTATAACAGTGTGAGGGTCAGACTTGTCATCTTCTTTGATAGTATGAATCTGCATGAATCTTGATATGTCAGCTTCTTCTCTTAAGTAGTTAATAGCACAAGCCCATATCTGGCATTTCAGAGTATAGACCGTAGCATTTGCACTTTCTACATTGCCTCTCGTGATTCTAGCTTCTGGGGCATTGGTTAAACCTCTAATATCCCTAAGAATAGCTCTAACTTGATAAGAGTGCGAGTCGTCTTTATCATCTTCGAATTCGTCTAGAGCGGCACCAAGTGCGCAGTTATTCATATCTTTACGAAAGCCAGCGCTAGTATAAGCCTGCTGTACATCTGAAGTGCTTTCTACTAATCGTAACTGAGGGTTGTTACCTGCTATTATATCTAGTAGCTTTGATTTACCAGTACCTCTTGCACCATTAAGAAGAGTATACAACTGTCTAGGTAAGCAGGAAGATATAGCATTAATCATCATTGCTGCAGCTAAGTATTTACAGTCTGTAATACCATCAGCTAAGCTCCAGCCTGTTTGTATCAATTTAACTAGCTCTTCGTATGTTTCTTTAGGGCTGTAATCAGTACCCTGCTCAAGGTCTCTAATGCTTGAAATCTCTCTAGACCATGGCTGTCTTGATATATTAAAGTAGTATTTACCTATTCTAGGTCCGTCTAATAAAGACCACCTAAGACCTGTAGCTGTGAATCTACCTAGATAAACATCGTGGCCGTTAACAACAGCCCAGACATCTTCTTCAGTATCTCCAAAGGTAGCCTTTAGAAAGTGAGAGCCGGCTTTGGCTTCTTGTAAAGAGTCTACAGTTGGTAGCTCGCTAGCTAAGGAGTCAATAGCAAACTCCATGTACTTCTTTAGATTTGTATTTTGTTCTATTAAAGGAACATCCATAAACTGGTTATTAGCTTTGGGCTTTCTAGTTATGAAGCTAGGTACGCCTACATTATCTCTAACCCAATTAACTGCTGGTCCTAGATCAATAGCTAACAAACCAAACATCTCGCTTGATTTAGAAATACGCCACTCTCTAGGCTCTCTTTTCTTTCTGTTCCAAGCCTTAATAACTGCCTCTGTAGCTCTGCCATCCATACCTATGAAGAAGAACTCCTGTCTTAGGGCTTGAAGTATTCTAGCAACAAGACCTTCTTCGCTAGTATCGTTACCTAGTATTAGCTCTAATATAGTAGATAAGCTAAGACTAGTGCACTTCTTAGCTACTTCAGTGGCATACAATCTCTGAGAATCTGGGTCTCTAAGACATCCGCCATCCTCGGATATTATCTGCCTAAATCTAGCTAAGTCTTCCGGGTCAGCAGCATTTAGCTCCATAACTGTTTGTCTAACAAGCCACTTGTGAGCTACTTCAAAATGCAATCTCGAAGTACTTCTTATATCTGAGGTATCTATCTCAGTAATTGTCTTAAGCCAAGTCTTCCATCCATGTGTTTTAATAGCTTCGTCTGGATCCTTTTCCTTAATAGAATCTGGCCAGCTGAATATCCTTACAGGTATTTTAGTCTGCTTTAATACAGTCTTGGCTATCTCATCACCTCTATGTTCAGGATGATCCATTAAGAATAAGACTCTCTCAACACCGCAAACTTCGCTTAACAAGTCAGGAGAAGAAGAAGCAGCACCCCCTATGCCTAGAACAATATCCCAAGTAACCCCATCTTGGTAAAAGTTAACTAGGTGCTGTAAACAGTCAAACTCACCCTCAACTAGTATTGCTTCTGTAACGCTATCAAACTTGCTGTATTTAGAACGGTAGTTAGATAACCCGAAGAATCCTAAGCCTTCTTCATGCTCGTCTTTTACATACACAATATCTTTGCTTGTTTTATCTTTCCTTAAGTGGTCAGCCCTTAACTTAAATCTACTAATCTCTGTAGGTGTTTTATGATAGAAAAATACTAGCGAGCCAACATAGTCAGCAGTTATCCAGTCTTTAATGTACTCATAGCATCTTTCACTATTAGAACTTATGTGTCTTCTGAGCATAACCCACGGAGGTAGAATACCTATAGGAAGCCATCTCACAAGGTCTTTGTCTAACTTAATACCTCTAGATTCTATGTACTCAACGCACTCTTTAGCAAAAGCATACTCTGGGTCATTTTTCTTATCTATAGCTTCTACCAGAACAGTATTAAAGGCCAAGGCTAGCATTGATTTTATCTCATCGCGTATCTCAGCTTCTTGAACTTCTTGCACTGCTTTTGCTGGTAGGGACTTAACTCCTTTATCTCGCAGCATCTTAACTGCATTAGCCCAGCTAGAGCCTGTAACCATAGCTACGAATTTAATAGGGTTAGTCTCGTAAGCACCGCAGCCAAAGCACTTAACGAATTTTTTACTAGTTACTATATAACAAGAAGGACTGCTATCTGTGTGTCCCGGGAATGGACAACATCCCTTCAAAGAAGTACCGCGAATTTCCCACTTAGAAGAGCCAGATTCTGTTAGTATGTCTTTCCAAGCGCTTAAGTGTATCTCATCCCATATTTTCCTTACCTGGGAGATCTTGTCCATTTGTAGTCCTATCCTTTGCTGCAGATCTTCTTATACTGACACCAATTACAGTGAGACCCTTTCGTTGGTTCTGGGTTGGGTGTATATAGATCTGCTAGTTTATTTATCTCAGTAAACACTGGATTATCCTGTGTTATATCTTTCTTAAAGATTTTCCTAGAGTGCCAAAGCAAGCTGTTATCATCAGTAAAAAATAGACAAGGCTGTACACTAGATATCTCTGGGTATGTGGAGTGTAACAGTACCCCATAACTCTCAAGTTGTAAAGCATATGATTTAAGATCACCAGGCCTACCTGTTTTAATATCTACTGCTATGATGTGTTTTTTACCATCTCTGGACATCATTATAGCTCTATCTACAACTCCTCTTAAGGCTGATTTGTAACTAAAGAAATCTACTGGAGATAGCTCTTTATCTACAGACAATCTAATCTCACTGAGATCCCATTCACTTCCCTGAGATTTTAAACTCTGTATTCTCTCGTGAAGATTATCTACACCTTTACGCATACTATCTAATCTAGATTTATTAGCATTAGTTAGTACAATACCTTCTTCAGAAGTTCTAGCAGCTTCCTGCTTAGGCATACCGGAGTTTAATAACTCAGCGTATTTATGAGCCGAAGACCCTAGTGTTAAAGCAGTGTCATCTGTTTTATGAAGTTCTTCTTCTGTTAACTTTAACTTATCTACGTATTGTCTGTGGAACTTAAGTGCGCACTCGTCAAGCATTGATGCTTTACTTGGACTCCAAGCTCCTAGCTTTAATGCGGCAGGGCTAAAAAAAGGCATATTTAATCTCCTAGTTTATACTCCGCCTTATGTATTGGCGGGATTACATATTACATTATATTATATTAAATGTCAATAGAAATATGATAATTACATATTAAAATCTGGGGCACCACTATCATCATCTGAGTCAAATGGTAGAGCTTTAGAACTTCTTTCTTCTACCTGTAGTAACTTATCTTGTGAACTTAAGCTCTTCAAAGAGTTGAAATCATCTCTAACTAATTGGTTAAACGCTTCAGCGGCAATAGCTGTCGTAGCTGCAGGCATGCTTGAAGAAACAGATACCTTGAACTGGTGCCAATTCTTACCTGCTTTGCTCTTAGCTTCTGTGGCTAGAGTAAACTGGGTATTCCAGATTTTTCTAGTTCTAGCTGCTTGTCTAACTAGGAATTTACCTGAGCTCTCTGAGGTCTTAGCGAAGATAATCTTAACGAACCTAGACATATCTGAAGTAAGGGCAAATACATTAATATTGTCCATACATGCTGTTCTTTGGTCATTGCGCCAAGGAAGGTTTGGGCAATCAGAACATTTACCATACTTGCTACCAGTAACACCATCTAAAGAGCTGCATTCGATCATACCTGATTGTTCACCAACAACAAACATAGTGCGTGAGTTATAGGCGAATACTGGAATAATATCAATTGAAGTACCTAGATTTACACCTGGAATATATAACTGGCCGATTCTACTGCCATCTGGGCAATCGGACTTAGACAAACTTGTTGGTTGTACAATCTTAACTGTAGGAATACGTAGTCTGTTGCTTTCCATACCAACTAAGCCTTCTGTACCAGGCTTGACTAACTCGATCAATTCAAGTAACTTGGCTTGATCATCACTGCTTAACTTAGCTAACAATTCGGAACTGATATCCATATGTCTAATACTCCAAAAAATGGTAAAGGGAATAACTTAACAGAGCAGCCTGAAGACGGCTTGGACTCTTACTATAACCAACTGGCTGAGGTAACTATTCTAGATAAAGATCTAGAATTTCGGTACATGGAAGAGTACTGTAAAGAAAGTACCCCAGAATCCAGGAAAATAACTATACGCCAAAAAGTTGCAGAAAGCAACTTAAAGCTAGTGTTTTCATTAGCTAAGTATCTATGGAAAGATAAAGATAAAGAAACATTGCAAGAGTTAATAGCAGCAGGCAATGAGGGCCTTCTTATAGCAATGGATAGATACGATCCGAAGTATAAGGTTAGGTTCTGTACATACGCTGGGCATTGGATTCTAATGTGCATGCGTAAGGTACAGAAAGGACCTTTAAGACTACCTGCTGATAAGGCAGTACCCAAGATATTACCAGAGGAAGCTGCACCTAGCGAAGTATACGAGGTTAATTTATATGAAGTTCTGGAAGAATCTCATGATCTAGATTCTTTACGTACCTGGATGAGATTCTTAACTGAGAGAGAAAGATATATAGTAGAGTACTCTCATGGATTATCTGAATCAGGGCAAATAAAATCTCTTAGAGAAATAGGTAAGAAACTTAAGTTATCTTCTGAGAGAGTAAGACAACTAAAGACAGAAGCAGTAAAGAAACTGCACAAATGGTGTGCTTTCTAGTCTAAGCTTTGTCTTCATTCAATCCTAAGATCAAATTAACAATGCTAGTGTTATCCGCAGGATTTAAGATCCATTGAAGTGTCTTGAGGGCTATTTCAATATCTAGTACAGAGTTAGCTGAAACCTCATCATCAAATTCTTGAAGTGTGCTTCTTTCTGTAGATAGTTTAGCTACAGCTTCTAGAATGTCACTGTCTTTCCTGATGCCAAGTGTGTTAGCTAGTTTATTAGCAGGCTTAGTATCTTTCTTACGGTGTTGTGCTTTTACTGACTTGCCTTCTTTTTCTGCTTCTTCTTGCTTCTTATTAATCTTCTCTTTGATTTCAGATCCAGAGGCACCAGCTTTTGCTTCTTCTAGAATTTCTTTACGAGTTTCTTCATCTGAAACATTAGATAATATCTTGCCTACATGGAAAGTAATTTCTCCCTTATCAATAGCCTCGATAACCTCTGGCATCTCTTCTTCTCTAGATAGCAAAGAGAGTCTAGCCTTGATAGTATTCTCAGCCAATGAGCAATTCTTACATACTTGTTCCATGCTTAGACCTGCATCTAGCAATTGCTTAATAGCTCTAGCTTGCTCCATCGCATTCCAGTTAAGTCTCTGGGTATTTCTAACCAAAGCATCAGAGCCTAATTGGCTAAGAACTTCTTTTGTAATATAGCTTCTGACTTCTTCTTTTTCTTTATCGTCAGCACTTTCATTAAGAGCTACCCATTCTTCAAAGCATTCTTCGATAAGGGTTAACTTAGATGGTCTAACTTCGCATCTAATCTTAGTAAGAGCCTTACCATTATTAGTAGATGTTACTCCTTCTTTTAGAAGTAATGACACAGCATAGCATCTTCTGTTGCCTTCTAGTACTCTTAACTTACCGTCTTGTGTATCTGGTTCCATAACTATAGGGCTTTCAAGTAGCCCTCTTTCTTTAATAGAAGACTTCAAGCTGTCTAGAGTTTCTTGATCGCCATAGAACTCTCTAGATTGCAAATAGTCTGAACTGTTAGGTTCCTTGAAATCTAGCTTATCTACATCTACTAGCTTGTAAGTACGTCTAGCATCTGCAATATCTACAACTGGGAAATTATTTTTTTCCATCATATTTACCTCTACATTGAGAAAAGTACTGGCACCATTTAGCTGTGCACATCCAGGTATTTGGAGCAGTACGTGGGAAATTACCTTGGGAGATATTAGTAGCTACCTCGCCAATTAAGTCGGTGAAGTACTGAAGCTCTCCGGGAGAATACTTATATCTAACTTGGTTTAACTTGGGTAGTTTATTTTTAACTACGCTATCGAATCTAACATGTGGATTAGACTCAACGATAGCATACATAGCTAACTGTATGCTGTCTCTAGCGTCAGCCTCAGACTTGGACTTATCTACCACCTTTAAGTCACAGATCTCTGTGTACCCAGCACTGCTGTCTACATAGTCTATAAATCCCATAACAGGTACATCACCAACGAAATCTTCGAACTTTGACTCTGACTTTGAGGGCATGAGTATAGGAGACAACTCCTTATACCACACTTTGTACAAATTTTGCGAGTAAGTCTTTAAAGTATCCTTGTTGTAAGTATCTTCGAAATCTATAGTCTCATCAGATAGAATAGCGTCTATATCATCATTAGCCAGTAATACTATATCTGTATCTTTTTGAGGCTTTAGCTCTGTAGCTAACATCTCTTTGATATGAGTTTCTACGTATTTATGAACAGAGCTACCAAGAGACATCGCGTAAGGCCTCTTAGTCTCTACTTTAGTGTTTAGTACATACTCTAGCTCGTATTGTTTTGGGCAAGACAAATACTTATTTATCTGGGAAGCTGATAAGAAGCTCTTTGGCAGATTGTAGGGCATTATATTTCCTTTAATGGTATTGTTGTTTTATTGCTGTTTCTAGGCAATATACACTGGGTATCAAATGGCTTTATATTGTTAGCCATGCAGTTTAGCACATTATCACAAGTCACACAATTAGGTCTTGTAGATAATAAGTTACTCACATCTATCTTATTTGATAGTAAATTAACTGTGCTGTGTGCTATACTGTCTTTTATAACTACTACCTGTACTAGTAAACTTGAAAATCCTTTAGCCCGTAGACCGTAGTTTCTGTCTAGACTTTGCAACCAATGATCTAGGGAAAAACTTAGCTCTGCATATACCATAACAGGAGCTTTAAAAGTAACACCTATACCCATTGATATTTGGGCTAGTATTATTATGTTATCCTCTGAGTCATTGAATTCCTGCTCTATAACTTGGGGCTCTGTAGTTGTGTGGTCGTACCTAAGAACCTTAGTTATTTTAGATAGGCTAGTATACAACCTATCTAGTGTTTCATGGTGCTTAGCCCAGACTATACATTTACTTGATAGAACATGATTCTCTACTAAGTCATACACGTTATCTAGCAAAGTACTATCTCCGGTATCTACTACTATTCTACCTGGATCTACAGTAGTAACTTGGCACTTAGATGTGTAGGGCTTTATGCTATTAGCTACGCAGCTGGGCATATGTACACAAGAGTCACATATTGTCTTATCTGCTAAAGATTTATAAACAAATCCAGAGGACACCTGGGCGCATCTAGTCATAGCAGTAACTGCATTCTCTGGCTCAGGTATGTCTTCACCATTAATAATTACACACTCATAGTTTACTAGCTTGTTATACAGCTTTGATATTCCAGGACTAGCATCTATTTCTATAGTCTGAATAATCCTGTCCGGTAGATCTAGACACTCTATAGCTTTCTTTCGTATTGAGCACTCAGATACTATAGCGTTAAGCCTATCTATATTTTTAAGACCTGTAACTATATGTTTGTTATATGGGCTAAAGGTTAAGTAAGTTTCTCTGAATTTCCAAGAATCTGGTACTATGAATTTTCCAAGAAATCGTAGCTGAGCCCATAAATGTAAAGGGCTACCCAGAGATGGTGTTCCGCTTAATATCAATCTTCTGATGGGGGCGTTAGGGCCTTCTACTAGCTTGAGTATAGCTTTAGTTCTAGCGGAATCTGGAGTTCTTAAAGAGTGGCTTTCGTCTGCTATTATTAAATCAAACTTGTATTTCATTAGCTCGTCAATACACATCTTAGCTGAGTCGTATGTTATAACCATACCACATTTACTAGCATAGGCATTAGCTATTAGTTTTAACCTGTTAGCTGGGCTGCTAGCTACTATTGGCTCTATTTCTAACTCTGAGTTGCTATTAGATTTCATTTCTTTTTTCCAAGTAAACAGATTAACTCTAAGAGCCAGTACAAGTACTTTTATATTATTGTTTTTCTTGTGTAAGTATCTTATTAAATCGCAAGCTATCTTAGTCTTACCTAGCCCAGGATCGTAGAATAAACCCAGCCTTAGATTATTTATAGCATTCGATAAACCTTCTACTTGATGAGAGTATGGTGTTAGAACAGGCGAATAGCTGTCTATATCTAGAGTATCTATATTAGCTTTGCATTTAGCTAGGCTAGCTCTTAGAGCTTTTATATCTTCATTCTCTTGCCAGTATACTATATTCTTTATAGCGTCTAAATCTTCTAGCGCTTTTAAACCAAAAGGATAGAAAGCAGGCAAGTACCAATTACCGTTTGCTTTATTAAACGTTGCCCCGTATAACGTCTTAATAAGCGGTATATCTTTAGTATCTAAGTTAGTTAGGCATATAGCCTTGTTAGCTATAACTATTGGTTGCATAGTGGTACTCCTATTTAAAGCAGTGATGCTTAAACTTATAACACAATAACGTTAATATTTAGGGAGGGTTTAATGAGTTCTTTAGGCTTCAATGACTTCACAGATTCAAGTGGACTGGGTGTTAGTAACTTTGCGGATCCAATGAGATTATGGGTACATTCCTTTTCTCCACGAGATTTAAAGCAGCTATTTAGATGGACTGAATACCTATACTATAACAGCGCTCAGATATACGCTGGTGTTAAAAAATTCGCAGAGTATCC
>Ga0078894_10000119_pt1 | contig 47647 bp, 37 predicted proteins | sample LauGreSu1BDMLBSD_2_FD_67506 | JGI IMG/M metagenome (GOLD analysis project Ga0078894, IMG submission 67506) | Freshwater lake microbial communities from Lake Michigan, USA - Su13.BD.MLB.SD (version 4) (version 4) | ecosystem: Environmental > Aquatic > Freshwater > Lake | place: Lake Michigan...
ACATCTAACTTGCCAAGTGCGCCACAGTCGAACGAGCCTTCCGGGAAGTCGAGGATCTTGTCCTTACTTCCTGTGGAGTCGAGACTTACGTTCACTCGGACCCTAACTCGGCTTTGGCATGGTAAAGCAACATCCCGCACACCAAAATCTGGAGCCGAGATCCGCACCGAGACTTCGTACTCGGCATCGACAAATGTGACAGCCCCAGAAGGTAACTTGGGCCCATCGGCATCGTTTGATGGATCGTCATCGGCTGGAGTCACCTCCGCCGATCCCCGAACCAGTTTGGCTCCGTTGCCCGCGAATTCTGCAGAGCTTTTCGAGACTGGGTTGGCGACGTCGCTCGAGCTGCAGCCCGCCACGAGAATCCCAATCAGCCCAGTGGCTGCGACCATACCCGGACGAAATTTGTGCACCGACCCCATACGGCCCTCGATTGAATGAGTTAGTCCCCTTACAAGAACGCTCATCGGTAAACCGACGCCCGATCTTGAGGCGATTCCCACTAATGCCATATTGGTCTTTTGTTCTAGATACTTACAGACCAGCTCGAGGCGCTAATTTTTGTAGACATGCAGGTGCCTGTTGCGGAACTTACCCCGGTTGTCACGGTCGATTGAGATCAGAATCCCAATGGCAGCGCAGGATACTATCAGGTTAGACCCGCCGGCCGAAAAGAACGGCAAGGGTAAACCCTTCACCGGGAACATCCGGAGGACCATCGCGACATTGATCGCAAATTCAATAAAGAGAAAAGCCCCGAGTCCAACGGCTAAAAGTGCACTAAAAGTATTTTTTGACTGCTTGGCGATGAGCAAGGCTAAACTAGCCAATGCAGCGAAACTGAGTAGGAGCAAAGAGCCCCCGAGAAAACCATGCTCCTCAGCAAACACCGAGAAAATAAAGTCTGAATGGCTCATCGGGAGAAACTTAAGATGAGTTTGCGTACCATGCATGAACCCCTTGCCATACATGCCACCGCTACCAACGGCGACGAGCGACTGCTGAACGTTGTACCCCTTGCCCTGGGGTTCGTAGCTCGGGTCCAGGAAGCTAAGGATTCGTGTCTTCTGGTAACCCAAAAGTAGAAAGTGCCAGCCGATCGGAAGTGTGATGGCTGCTCCAGAGAAAAGCATGGCAACACTACGCCACTCAATCGGCATAAAGCAGATTTGGGTACACACAATCAATACGAGAAAACTAGCAGTGCCAAGGTCTGGTTGCGGGAATATCAGCACAAACATGACCCCGACGAGCAACGCTAAAAGCCAGAGATCTCGGAGCCGATAAGCTGCCATCTGCTGCATCTCGGCAAAAAACCTAGCACCCACCATGGCAATTGCAATTTTACCTAGTTCTGAGGGCTGACCGCTGATGGGGCCAAATTGCAACCAGCGTCGCGCTCCCCACCCTATATGGCCACCGACCAAAACCCCCACGAGCGAGATACAGATCAGTCCATAGAACCAATAAGCTGATGCACTTAGATGTTTGGGCTGAATGACAAAAGCCAGCACAATAAACAAACCAAGTCCGATACTCATCTGCTTCATATGCGAATAAAACATGCCGTCACCACCGGAGGCGCTATAAAGATTCAGTGCTCCGGCGATTAGCAAAAATGTCATCAGCACTAGTAAACTAATTGTATAGATGGGACGTCGAGCGAAGATCTCATCATCGCGACGTGATGACGCCACATCAATAGTACGGCTGACCGGCTTGATAGCATCGATTTCGGCACGACTGTCGATAGGCACCCAGAACCCCCTAAATGCATTATACTGTGGTTATATCCTCTGACACCTTTCCGGACAAAGTCTTTTATACCCCCTAAAATCTTAATCATTTTAGCCCGCTACATCTAGAGCTCAATTTTTTACCCCAATCTTCCGACAGTGCAGCCGCTTCTGGGTGGGACAGCTCCCGACCCGGGGTCAACGTAGAGGACCAAACATGAGAAAAATCACCCTGGCAATCTTCACGCTTGCGACATTCTGGACGTCCGCGGCCAATGCTATGGATTTGGATCCAAAGGATATCCGCGGCTCTTCGAGCAAAGAGCCCGTGGAAGTGCTGCAGAACCGTTACTTTCTCAAGGGATTCCGTCCAGAAATCGGACTGCTCGGCGGAGTTGTCCTTAACGAAGCCTATACCAATACTCAGCTGACAGGGCTGCGCGGCGGCATGTTTATCGATGAGTGGTTCGGCTTTGAACTTCAGTACATGCGTGCGCGTGTTAAACCAAGCACCGATCGCACTACCCTCGAGCAACTGAAATATCGTCCGCTGACTGGGGAGGGAGTGACCACGGTGAGCCCAGAGGTTAACGCCATACACGTGATCACCGAAGCCAACGCCGTCGCTGCTCCACTTTACGGCAAAATTAACTTAATCAACGCTTGGATCGTCTACACCGATATCTATGCCACCGCTGGATTTGCCAATGTTCTGACAGATCAAGGGAACAAGGTTGCCTTCGCCGTGGGTGCTGGAGAACGGTTTTACATCGGCCAGTCTTGGTCTGTTCGCATTGACTACCGAGATCGCATTTACACGGAAACACGCGGGGGCAGAGACTCCCGACGTCATGCGCAAAGCGTCGACTTTGGCCTCAGCTACTTTTTCTTGTAAGGGCAACTTATGACGTCAAACTTCAAAGCTACATGTTTGCGTGCACTCATTGGGTGCCTACTGTCTACTACGGCATTCGCCAAGCAAGCAGCCGTTTCACCAAAAAGCCGAGCAGCAACGCCTCCCAGTGCATGGAACCGTTTACTAACTCTCAAAAAGTCATATCAACTCGGCACCACAGACAAGGCAGAGATCTGGTCACAAGTTACATCTCTGGCTGAAACATCCAAGCTCACACCAGCAGAGCGAGCATCCCTCCTAGAGACTCAGGCATCGATGCTTGTCGACGCCAATTATCCCATTGCTGCGGCGATATATGCTGCGCAAGCACTGAAGTCGGCCCCAAATCCGTTTGCTGCCGATCGCAGCTTGAGCTGGCAACTACTCTACCGCGTGTCCGAAATGCGGCCAATTCACAACATTCTTGAGATCACTGGCGAGCAAACTGGAGCGGGCTCGCACCAAGTTCCAGTTTTTGGCAACGATTGGAATTACTATGCCGCAAATGCCGCCGCCAAGCACGCCAACAGCAAGAAGGCTTTGCAACTTTTCGGGGCCCTGCATGCTACGGATCGCCACTTCCTTGCCGCTAAGTACCAAGAAGCTATGCTTCTCGTCGAAAGTGAGCGGCTTGATGATGCCGAAGCCGCTTTGGTCGCCATCGTTAGTGATAACGGAAAATTTACTGATGCCTCAGATCCCGAACGAAGGCGAGCTCTAGTAGACTACGCTCGACTCGCTCTTGGCCGCATTTATTATGAGAGACAAAAATTCCCACAATCAATTTCCATGTACCGAGGCGTCAGTCGTGGCGGCCGCAGCTTTTATGATGCACTCTTTGAACAAAGCTGGGCACTCTTTATGGGGGGCTATCCGGCCCATGCTTTAGGCGCACTGCGCGGAGCCGAAAGCCCATTCTTCAAAGACGTGTTTAACCCAGAGGCTCCGCTTCTCCGTGCGATAGTGCATTATTGGCTCTGTCGTTACGACGCAAGCCGCAACGCACTAGCCGACTTCACCGAGAAGTATGAGCCTCAAGTCAAAAAGCTAAATGACTTTCTTGGACGGCGCCGCCTAGACTCAGAGACTGCGTATACCTTGTTTGAAAACTTAATCGCCGGTGTTTCAGAAGAGTCACTTGGACTACCCCGCTCGGTACTCAGCACTGCTGCCGAAAAAGACACGATGCTGACACTGCGAGATCAGTATGCCGCGCTACTAGAGGAAATTGGAAATCTAGAGTCTAAAGGTATCTTTGGAAAAACCACGAAAACCACGCGACCACTCGAGTACCTGAATCGTTGGTCGGGTGGACTTCGCCAAGACATTGGCAAACAGTTCCTCGCGGAACTTCAGGAGATGAAGAAAGATTTTGAGCGTCTGCACTCCCAGGCAGAGTTTCTCTACGTAGAGTTACTTATGAGCGAAAAGGACCAGATCCTGGGCAAAGAGCTTCATGCATCTACTAAGATCACCCAGGTAAGTAGGAAAAGAAACATCACCGGATGGGGTCGGAAGACTCAATCCTGGGGTGACGATAGCAGCGGCGAGTACTGGTGGGACGAGGTTGGCTTCTATATCCAACCGGTCACTTCCATGTGTCAAAAGAATTAAGTCAGCGAATAGTTCAGGGGGTCCCTATGAAAAATCTTCGCTACATTTCACAGCATTCCGGATCAGCTTGGTGGAGCCTCTTGGTGGCCTCATTGTGGCTACTGGGTTCTCAACCCGCCGCAGCGCGGCAGGCAGGGCACAAAACCGACAAGGCCAAGAATTTTGCGCCTACCATTGAAGACAACGCCAACTACTACGCCAAGAATCGACATAATATCCCTGAGGCTGACCTTAAAAGGGCAGATCAGCTGCGTCTTAAGACAATCACTTCTATTGAAGACTTACTAAAGACTCAAAAAGGCGCATCAAGGCGCTTTGAACTACTGCTTCGCCTTGGCGAGCTCCACGTCGAGCGTCACGACTTCGTCCGTGATAGTGAGATGGTCCAATACGAGAAGGCCTGGGATGCTTGGTCACAAGCCAAAGCTAAGGGTCAAAAATCACCAGGCCCCGAGCCAAAGCTGAGCTTAACAGCGTCGAACGATGAAATGCTGAAAGCTTCCGAAGCGTTTCGCAAGTTGGTCACAGATTACCCCAAGCACCCCCGAACCGACGCAGCTCTATATTCCCTCGCTAGAGTACTGACACGCCTTGGTAAAGACAGTGCTGTTGAGTATTACCAACGGTTGATCAAGGGATTTCCAAAATCGCCTCTCCTCCCAGACACCTACCTATCGCTCGGCGAGTATTATTTTGACAAACACGACATCTCAACAGCGATAGAAAACTATAAGAAAGTGATGCAGTTTAAAGACAACAAAGCCTACCCATATGCCGTCTACAAGCTAGGCTGGGCTTACTACAATGCCCCCGCAAAAAACGACCAAGACACCCAAGAGAATTATCGCAAAGCGGTGGCCGCATTTAAGTTGGTTGTGAAGATTTCTGAGCAAAACGAGGAATACGGCGCCAAGAGTAAAAGTAACGTCAACCTACGTGACGAGGCTCTAAACGACTTAGTACTCGTTTGGGCAGACGCCGAAGAAGTAGATTCTGCTTGGAAATACTTTCAAACCGTTGGTTCCAAAGAGTCGTTCTATAAAATGCTAGAGAGACTTGGCAATATCTACACAGAACAAGGCCGCAACCAACAGGCGATCGTCGTCTATCAAAGGCTGCTTCGTGAAATGCCAACAAGACCGACTAATCCTGAGGTCTCGGTCAAACTCGTTGAGCTCTATGACCTGGCTGGCAACGTCGCTGGTCTAGTTTCCGAACTTCAAAAAATGAAGAAGACCTACATCGACGAATCTCAGTGGCGTGAGGCCAACACCGGTAACCAAGTTGCTCTAAACGAGGCAAGGCGCCAATGCGAGTTAACGATTCATCGCTACGGTGCGCTCTTTCATCAACGCGCCCAGAAGACAAAGAACACCGATCTCTTCGCCACTGCAGCCGAAATTTACGGCCTTTACTTAGCTACATTTCCCGACACTCCTGCTGCCTATGACATTCGTTATTACCTGGCAGAAATTCATTTTGATCGTAAGGAATACGAGAAGGCTGCCGAGCATTACTCCATCGTTGCCAAGTCTGACCCTAAAGGCAAATACATGAAGTCTGCCGCCTTCAATGCTGTCGCGGCGATCAATCAGCTAGTTATCGACACCAAATGGCCCAATCTACCGCCAGCTGGTCAAGTACCCAAACAGATTGAGATTCCTGGACCCAAACAAAAGTTAGTCCAAGTCATCGACCTCTACGTATCGCTTCTTCCTCAAGAGAAGGATGGCGAAGCCATGCGCTTCACAGCCGCTCAAACCTACTTTGACTACGGCCACTATGCGGACGCCATGGCCAGATTCGAGAAAATCACAGTTGATATCCCAGCGACAAAGCAGGCCCGCACCTCTGTTCGTATGATCATGGGCTATTACGCTGAAAAAGAGGACTGGGGACGAGTCACTAGTTGGGGGCAAAAATTCCTGACACAGGAAAAGATACTCGACGAGTCTCTCAAGAAGTACGTCATCGACCTCTTGCAGTCAGCCACCTTCAAGCAAGCTTTAGCTTATGAAAAAGAGGAAAAATTCGAAGCCGCAGCGACCAGTTTTATGGCTTTTCAAAAGCAGTTCCCAACCAACGGCAACGCCGACCGGGCCGTCTATAACGCGATGCTAAACTACTACAAGGTTGGCAAAATTGAACAAGCGATCGAGGCCGGCAACCTGTTAATCAACAAGTATCCAAAGTCCACGATGGTGGTCGATACGCTTGCCTCGGTAGGTAGCACGCAAGAGACCCTAGCGAAATTTGAAGAAGCAGCAAAGCTCTACCATCGACTAGCCAGTCAATTCCCGCAGGACAAAAGGGCTGCTCCCGCCATGTATAACGCTGCCATCTTATACAAAGGCATAAACCAACTTGATCAGTCGGTCGCTCTCCTACGCGAACTCGGGCAGAGGTTTGCCGGATCGCCAATGGCGGCCGAGGCCAACATGACTTTAGCTGAAATTCTTGAGCGTCAGGGCAGATTTCCCGATGCTATTCACGCCTATCAAAACTTCGTCAAACAGTTTGGTGAAACTGATGCAGATCTTAGCGCTCTTGCAAGCGCCAAAGCTGCCACGCTGATACTGCAGCATGGAGATAAATCAAACGGCCAAAAGGCTCTTGAAAAGGTCATAAAAAGACTAACGGCCAAAAATGCTCCTACTGCGCTAGCAGCAAGGTCGACGGTTGCTCAGGTGCTCTTCAAGCAGAGTGAGGCCCCGTTCCGGGATTATATGGAAGCATCCATTAACGATGGCAGTAAAGTTGAAAAACAGGTGACAGATAAACAGGCTAAATTAGTCAAACTGGCTGCATCTTTTGAGCGCATCATCGATCTCGGCAGTCCCGAGTTCACGGTAGCTGCACTGTACCGACTTGGCGAGGCACATGAAAACTTTGCCAACGCTCTATTTAAGGTCCCGGCACCTACTGGCGCCACACCTGCAGCCATTGATAAGCTAAGGACGGAACTCGAGAAGGTGGCCCTGCCTCTGCGAGATGAGGCCTATAAATTTTTTGAGACCGCCTATCAGCGCTCTAAAGAGGTCGATACCTTCACCACATGGACGAGGCTCACCTATCAAAAGATGGTTGAACTTGCTCCGGACAAGCATCCTAGTATCGACGAATTATCGGCAGAACCTGGCTATCTATCTCACAGCGTTAAAATCGGTCAGCCTATCAGCGACATCGTAAGCACCGGTCTTTGATCCATTTGGAGGAAAGTTATGCGCCTCAAATCTTTGCTAGCTTCTATATGGACAGCGTCATTAACCATATTATTTGGCTGTCAAACCACTGACCCCGGCGTCAGCAATGTCGATAAGAATCGCGGCGAGGTGTCGCTCTATTCGACTAGTGACGGTCGCACCACCTTGGACCTGAAGCGCTACAAAGAGCGTCCTCGGGCCATGGCCGAAGCACTTAAGAAGCATTTGCGAGACAATCCAGGTGACTATAGCGCCATGGCTGCACTTGCCAGTGTCGAGACGGCACTTGGCGAGCTTGAAGCCGCTGAGGATCACGCTCGTGATGTTTTACGTCACGACCAGAAAAATAAGTCAGCGCGCAAGACCCTCGCAGAGATCGCTATGCGCAGAAACAATCCTGACATGGCGGCACTTTTGCTGAACGATCTTGGTGGCGCTCAATCCAAAGACAGCAGCGTGCTAAACATGATGGCAATGATCGAGCTCAAGCGGAGCAACAATGCCGACGCCATGACTTTATTCAAGAAGGCGCTGCGACTTAACTCCGACGATCTTGCCGCGCGCATGAACCTTGGCGTGCTGCTCCTGAAGTACAGACAAATGGATCAAGCCGCTATTGAATTTGAGAGAGTGCTTAAGAGTGTGCCCAATCATACTGACGCTAAATTGCATTTAGCGATCATCCAATCAGCACGTGGGCAACGTGAGCCAGCGGAAAAGATGTTTCGTCAGGTTCTAGCTATGGACGATCAAAATCCCATTGCTCTCTACAATCTTGCCGTACTGCTTAAAGACGATGGTCGCTACAACGAAGCTGTAAGCTACCTAAAGGCCTATCTCCGTAGTACACGCGGCAAAGCGAATGACAACGAGCAAGTGCTGACATTAATCGATAGCATCCAGCATCATCAGACGGCTCGTGGCGAAAAATTCTCGGATGATGACATCGAATCTATGGCCGTTTCCAACAAGACTGCGAATCCTGATGCAAAGCCGGAGAAGGTTGCCACCAAGGATCAAGAGGAGCCCAGTGTCGACACGCGTCCTAAGGAAACTAAAGGAGCTAGTGACGATGACGACATTTCAAGCTTAGAAAAAACCCTCCAGTAAGGTTTGAAAATCCATGCTTAAATTCCGCAATATATTGATCACCGTCGCCACAGCTTTTGCCGGTGTTGCAGTTGCCGATGATGCCAAGCCGAGCGGCGATAGCGCGATCATTGGCAAAGACTCCACCAACATCGACTTCAGCGCCGCCAATATCGACGGGAAAATGCAGGCGCCCAGTGGCTTTTTTCTTCAAGGAAGAGAGGCCCAGGCTATGACGCAGATGGTCAAGCTCCGGGCCAAGTTTCGCGGTGAACTAAGGAATTCCAAATCTGCGGTGAAGGACATTGCTCGCTGATATTAGGTAAATCAGCTAGCCATGTAGGACCGAACATATTGGAAGTAGGAATCAAAGCTCTTCGGGTCACCTACTCCAACATCTGGATACATGACGTCGGATTCGTTTACTTCGGTGTGGTCGAGCTCTAAGCCATGACCGACTTCGTGGTAAAAGAGCTTCTGCCGCTCGTAGGTCGATCCGTCCTTCATATAGTCAAAATCGAATTGCACATTCATCGAGTAGTAGACGGTCTCAGTAGGCTTATCACCAGGTACTACGAGTAGCGGATTTTCAGCTTTCGACTGGGTTACCCACTGACCAAGCCCAACTTTACCTGTGCCAACACCTTCAGTGTCTTGGTTAACGAGATTTTTGATTACTGCGATTGAGCAGTTGGCCTTAGCTGGGTCGTTCTCAAAGATGAGTACGGTGCTGCCAGCAGCTTTGTTGTAGTCGTTGATGAGCGATTCAAACATCGACTTAAAAGAAGAATCACCCTGCGTTAAGGCCATTCGGTACTGCTTAACCTTGACGACTTTATAGTCGCTGGAGCAGGCGGCTAACATCAGGGAGGAGATGATTGTTAGAAATGAAAAAAGACGACGACCCGGCACAGCAGCAAGCGGCAACAACATGGAGCAACAACCTTCAGCAAGAGCAGCAGTAGAGGAGCAACAGCAGGAGCAACAGAGTAGAGAGAGGAACCTTGGTCCCTGGCAGTGGGCCAGGATGAGGTCATATTATCATTTTTTAATGATATGTCAACATATTTTATAAATTATTATAAAATTATATAACTTATTAATAATATTATAAAATTAATCGGCCTCGAGGTCACCCGCATCTGGCGAATAGGTGTCCTGGAAGGCCAAATCCACCTCAACCGCACCATCCAAAACTCGCGCCTGGCAGGCTAGCCGCACGGTTCCATCGGTAGGTAGCTTCATCTTGGCCAACAGTTTGGTCTCGTCGGTACGCATAGGTGTCAAACTACCGCCGACCACCCTGACACCACAGGTGCCACAGCGGCAAGAGGCGCATCCATAGCGCATGGACACCTTGTTGCGATTAGCTGCTGCTAAAATCTTGGTATTTGCCTCGACCGATATCGAGACACCTACGGGTTTAAAAACGATATTTGGCATCAGCTATTCACATAGTCTTTAATCAACTGCAGCGCCTCTGCCGTCGCCGCGGTATCAGGGACTAAAGCGAATCGAGCGTACCCTTTGATACTCTCACTCAGCCAACTACTTGGACTACAGATGACACCCTGCTCAGCTAAATTCAGGCAAAAGCGCACATCCCCGCTGCCAAAGGCACTGGGAATTTTAGTCCACAGATAGAATGTTGCCTTGGGGATATCCTTTAACATCCCAAGCTCTTGAAATACGGGTGCCGCCTGCGCGATGCGCTGCGTAAAAATAGCACGCCGTTCAAGCACGTGCGCATCGTCATTCCACGCTACGACTGCCGCTTTGGCAACAAAATCAGGGCCGCCAACACCGAAGTTAGCGCGCGCCTTGAGTATTGCCTTGATGATGTCGGGATCACCGGCAATAAGACCAGAACGGTAACCCGTCATGCCGGAGCGTTTCGAGAGACTCATGAAAGTTAAAACCCGGTCGGCCGATAGCTGCAGCGGTGTCATCGGCCTATCGTCGTCAGCACCGTCCGGTAACGGTGTATTGTCTATGGCACTGTCGTAAATATCGACGTAGCAGTCGTCCGCAAGCAAGATCGTATCCGTGCGATGGCACCACTCAACCACTTGCGTCCAGTACTCTTTATTGGCGACGGCACCCGTGGGATTATGCGGATAATTGAGCCAAATCGCTGCTGCATCGCGTTGAATATAGGGCGGCAGGTTCCACGGCTCGAGCAGGAATCCATTGTCTGGTGACAACTTAACGGGATAGGGGATACCGCCCGCAAAAAGTGTCGACGCTCGGTAAACAGGGTATCCAGGATCCGGATAAATAATATGTTTTTTACCGCCAGCACGCCCAACTAAGCAAAGCGCGATGTGAAAGATAGCCTCTTTACTGCCGGCAGATGGACAAAGCTCGTAATCGCTTGGGCGCAGGCCAAAACGGCGATCCAAGTATCCTTGCTGCGCTGCCCGCAAGGCATCGGTGCCCCTGACGCTCGGATACTGGCTAATCTCTGGGATCGCGTCACGGCAAGCATCACGGATAGGCTCCCAAGTCGGAATCTTGGGATCACCTGTGCCAAAGTCAAAAACTGGCTTACCCTCTGCCACAAGCTCACGACGGATTCGCGCCAGCTCCTCCATCGGGTATTCAGCCAACTCAGCTGTTAGTTTATTTATTTTGCTCTGCGGTAGCGGAGCCGTTTTTGGTGTCGCCATACTGGGCATCTCCTAGCCAATTACGCGCGTCCCAAATCTCAGGAAAGAACCTCTTGCTCAACGTCATAGTCAGATACTTGACCCCACTCGAGCCACCCGTACCACGGCGGTTGCCGATCATTCGCTCCACCATAGCTACGTGGCGCTGACGCCAAAGAAGCAGTCCTTCATCGAGATCCATTAGTGATTCAAGTGCTGAGTATAGATCATAGTAGCGGTCGGCTTCTTGGTAAATCTTGACGGCAGCTGCCAAAACCGCGTCAGACGCCTGATACGGCTCGGTCACATCGCGCTTCAGTAAGGCCTCTGGGATGCTAAAACCCCGTCTAGCGAGAAGCTGAATGAAGTGATCGTAGAGGCTAGGCGCAACTAGGGCGTCATTGAGTACCTTTGATGCGTGCAAGTCATGCGCATGGAACTTTAGGTAGTTTTTTTCCTTACAGCCTAGGCGGTATTCTAGCTCTCTGAACTGATACGACTGAAAACCGCTTGCTGGATTTAAGCGGTCGCGAAAGGAATTGAAGTCACGCGGTGTCATCGTTTCCAGGATCTCAACCTGGTTGGTGAGAATGCTTTGGATAGCCTTAATCCTAGCGACCACTCGATTCAGCATGATCAGCTGATCGGTTGATACTGCCTCCGTGGCCCGTTTGACCTCGTGCAGTATTTGCTTAAACCAGAGCTCGTAAACTTGATGAATGATGATAAACAGCATTTCATCATGCTGCGATGGTACTGTTAGCGGCTGCTGCAGCTGCAGCAGATCATTTACGCGAAGATAAGCTCCGTAAGTGAGGGAGCGCTCACCGGGTTGAATCAAGGCTTCGTCTTGATGCGCCATTGGGATCACTTTCGTCCAGTAATAATGAGTCAGACGGACAGGGGGCCTGCCCGCCGCCACATTATCAGGGACGGTTCAAGACCGCGAGCCATTCCATATTGTCGGTCTGCGGGAACATATCAAACGGCTCAACCTGCCTGACCTGGAAGCCAGACAACTCGGAAATCACCTTAAGATCTCGAGCTAAAGTTTCGACATCGCAGGATACGTACATAAAGCGGGCTTGAGGCTCGTTAACCAGAAGACGCGCCAGATGCCGGCGAGTGCCCTCGGCGAGACCGCGCCGCGACGGATTGACGACGATCAAACTTGGCGTTGCGGCCCAGCGCGGAAGTTGCTCCTGCGCATCCTCAACGCGGGCGGCCAAAAATTCAGCCCTGACGTCGAGCTTATTGCGGCGGGCATTGGCCTGAGCGTCATGGACCGCAGATGGATTCTCCTCGATGCCAAGCACCCGGTATCCAAGTCGAGCCAAAACCAACGAAATCTGGCCGGTACCACAGTATAGGTCCCATGCTACAGGAGTTGACCCTAGAGCTGGACCTGCCACAGCTTCTACCCGACGGTAGAGATTGATGGCCTGCCAAGGATTAATCTGAAAAAAGGAGGTGGGCCCCACTTCAAACGACAGGTCGCAAATGCTCTCGCGGAGGCGCTCGCTACCTGCCAGTCGGACCGTGGTCGCACCGAAGATGGCATTGCCCGTCTCGGCATTGAGATTCATATGCGCCGAATTGATCTTATGACCGCGACGCTGGAGACTGCCTACTATCTGCCTAAGCTCAAGCTTCAGCGGCTCCGTCACCACAAAGGTAACCATCAGCTCACCGGTCAAGTGGGCCGAGCGCACTGCCACATACCGCAGCTGCCCTGCATGCTTCTTCTCATCGTAAGGTACGACGGTAGACCTATTAAGCTCAGTGCGCAGATCCCTTATAAACCGGGTGATCGGCTGCGTATGCAAAGGACAGCTGTCCATATCGACAATGCTGTGACTTCCGGTGGCAAAAAGCCCGATGCCGAAGCGGTTTTGAATAACTTCGCCCTCGGGACCAAAACTCGTGCTGACGCCAGGAGCACCTGGTCGTGCTGGTCTAACGGCCAGTTTTGCCAGGCTCCGGTAGGCCAGAGGATGGGGCGACGGCACTGGTGCCAGGACGCGGCACTTATCCAGTAAACCTGCCGCACGAAGCACTTCGACTCCAGCTTTAAACTTGGTGTCCAGCCCCTCACTATAATCGCCGTTCACAAATTTGCAGGCACCACACTGAGCCTTTAGGCCGCAGGTTGGCTCGACTGGACGAGGCCCAAAGCGGCTAGCCCCACCACGATGGGCGAGCGGCGTGCGGCGATAGATGTTGCGTGGCAACGGCGCCTGCCGGGATTTTCGGAATCCTTGCCGGGTCATAGGGCAAATCCTGTTGGGGTGAATCCTTTAGTCAAGAGCAGCGGGTGTGGTTAACATAGTCGCCGCTCCATTGTCACTGGCATTTTGCGACCAGAGTTAGCTTCGCAATCCAAGTCAGTAAACCCAGTCAATCAAATCGACCGGAGGTTTTTCATTAACTTTGGTCAACGACCGCCGGAATACTCGTAACCCCAGGTTCTTAGTGAATTTTTTCCAAGTGTCCCACTCCTCTTTTAGCGTTCTTACCGTATAGGGCGTATTTGGCGATTTGGATCCTTTGGAGAAGGTGAAGCCATTAACCAAATGGGTGGCTGTATGCCTAATCCAATGAAAGTCGATTTCCGTTGAGGCCTGATCCGACTGGCGCTCCGGCACATCAAAAAACACTAGCATATCGCCGTACTTAAGAGCCTGGCGGCTGGGATCTATCTCGTAAAACTCGGTGGCAATGGTACGCCATAGTTCATCGTAATTGATCATTGCGCGATGGTAACCTGGCTCCTCTTTCACATTTATGAATGAGGAACTTGGCAAAATTACGCTTTGAAATGCCAAAGCCGCGTGAAAACAGTTTGGCCCCCGAAAAATGATGTATTTCTTAAGCATCGACTTGGCAAATTCAGGCAGCAGGTCAATGTTGACCTCTAAGTTTTCGCCTTTTTGCAGCCTGGCTCGAAGAGCTGCCCGAGCTGAGGTGTCAAAAAACGGGACCAACTCTCGCATGAAGTTCTTCGTGAGCCGTTGGTTGTTTTTGAAACCATCGCCTTGAATGATCAAGTTATGCTGAGGTTTGGCATAAATGCCCCCAAGCTTAACTGGGTCGATCAGATCGAAGCTCTCCTTATCGAGAGTAATAGTCCTAGCTGCCGCATCCGTCGGGTCTGTGTTCAACTTAGCCGCAGGCGATGCTTCTAACTTCTTTGTAAAATAATTCTTAAGCGCATTCTTTTTGCCAGTTTTCGCGAGCTTCGCAGCGAGAGCTGCTATCTGCACCGGTTTGTTACCGATCACTACCGTTAACGGCTCAACCGTCGGATCACTTGCCGCCTTCTCTAGCCGCTCCTGCATGATGTCACGAGGCATAGCTACTGTTTCAACATTATCGCGAAGGGGAATCTCAAGAGCGGTCGAGATGTCACCCAAATCAAAAAGATAGCCATACTTACTGGTAGTGTAATGACTTGCAGCGTGGCTGATCTCGGCATGCGACGCCACCACTAGGCTCAAGCCCAGCAGTTTGGCTAAGTTGCAAGTGCGCTCGATCTTCATTGTCGCCTCAGCGAGTTGTCTCCAGTAAATGCCTTTGATTCCCGTGCTTACTCCATTCGTTTCGGCAACTTGGCGACAATCTTTAGCGGGGGTATAATAATCTTTAGAGCTTTCCCATCGCACGCCTTGGCTCTCTCCCTACCACTAATTCGAAACCTCTAAAGCACCACATTTGAGGATCAGGTCATGACAACAATCTTGATTGCTGACGCATGTAAACCAAGTTTAGTTATGAGCTCTGAGGTATTTAAAGACAAAATCCCCGGCTCGATAATCATCGTCGCCGTTAGTGGCAAACAATGCTTAGAGATCTTATCTAAAGAGAACCCCGACATGTGTGTCGTCGACTTTGATTTACCAGACGCCGACGGCATCGCATTAATTCACGCTATGCGCAAAACCTACAACGGGCCGATCCTATTGACTGCCTACCCAGATGCCAACGTAAATGACGCTGTAAAGAACGATCTCTTCGCCTTTAACGACGCGGGAGCATGGATCTCAAAACCAATTAAATTCGACGTTCTTAGCGAAAAAATTGATCGCTTCCTCACTGACAAACACCGTCTCGGTAAACGCTTTGACACCTCAATGGAAACATTGCTAGTTGGCAAAGGTGCAGGACGTGGCAAGCGTGCGCCAAAAGTCACCGGTCGGATCATAAACATCAGTCTTGGTGGCGTCTGCGTCGAACTAGACGGACCGACGAAGTTTAAAAATGGCGAAGAGTTGACCATCGCCTTCCAACTCCCAACCGCCGACCAAGGCAGCAAGAAGACGGTGCGCAAGCCGCCTACTGATGACGACGGCGGTGATTCAAAATTCAAAGGCGTCATCGCCTGGGTCGATAAGAAGTCGACGAAAATCGGATTTCGCTTCAACCGACTGTCGGACAACCAGAGACGCAGCCTGGAAGAACTTCTCAAAGGCTCGCCAACTCTCTGAGAACGGACAAGATCATGGGCGGCGAACTTCAAAAGCTACAATCTGAACTCGGCGGCAACTCTTTTGAGTTGATCGAGTTCACATTGACTCGCCGGATAAACGGACAAGAAGTATGTGGCCTTTACGGAGTTAGCGTAGCTAAGGTTCGTGAGGTCGTTCGGATGCCTCCGGTTAATCCCCTGGTGTCACGCGTGCGCGGAATCGCAGGTGTATTTGAACTCCGCGGAGTACCCATACCTGCGGTTAATCTCAGTCTAGCCTTAGGGGACGAACCAAGCGACACCCGGACTGATCAGCAGATCATCGTTACTGAATTTAGCCATAAGCGAGCTGGATTTATCGTTGATAGCGCGCGCCGCATCAGGCGTGTGCCTTGGGATAAGGTACTGCCACCCTCAGCCGATGCCGGCAGTTTTATTATCGCCATGACTTTGACTGAGGATCATCAGTTTCTATTTATTTTAGATCTTGATGGCATCATTGCAGCCTTAGAGGCACCTAACTTAAGCTCTTCCGGTCAGTTATCTCATGCTGGTCGCCAAGAAGACTCGCAAACGGCTAACCGCGTGAAGGCCAGAGTTCTACTAGTGGATGACTCGCCGTTCATTCGCAGCAGTCTCCGCATCGCCATGACCCGCGAGGGTTACAGTGTAGTGGAGGCCAGTGACGGCCAGCAAGCGCTGCGTATTCTTGAAAAGGCTCGAGGCGATCAGCCCAAGATTCTGCCTTTTGACGCTGTAGTTACAGATATCGAGATGCCCCAGGTTGATGGCATTGCTTTAACCCAAATGATTCGTCGTCATCCAGATCTCGTGAAACTACCGGTAATCTTGCATACATCTCTGATGAACCGAAGTAAGCAAGCAGCAGGTATGGCCTCAGGTGCCAATGCCTATGTCAATAAAAACGACTTGCCTAACTTGATGAAGCTGCTTCAATCGCTGACTGAACAGAAAGACGAGGCCGCCTCGGCCTAAGAGATCTCGCGTGACTCCACTCGCCCCAGTCCAGGCTATCAAAGCCACAGTTATAAGTGTGGTGTTGGCCATCACTCTTGGCGAGATTTACCAATTTACTTCAACCCTGATAACGCCCGCTTGGCTGGCTGCAGCCACGGTAAATTCAGTGCTGGCACTAGCTACTTTAATTTACATTAAAGCTCGAGCAACTGGGCTATTACACTCTGGAGCGAGGATCGCCTACGCACCAGCGCTGGCGGTATTAGTCGGCAGTACCTTACTCGCTAAGTTAACGGCTCAAGACACCTTGGTGGACGTTGACCGCGAGAAACTCTGGTACTTTGCCGCGTCCATACTGTGGATCCCGGTCATCGAAGAACTGGTGTTTCGCGGCAGCGTAAGCCAGCTCCTTAAGCAAAAAGTCCCACCATTTTGGGCTTCGTGGTTTAGTGCTCTGATTTTCACCTTGGTACACGGTACGCCAACTTTAGAACGGATATTGTCGGGTCAGCTCGGATTCGCGCTTGGTGCCTTTTTGCTTGGCATTTGCTGCGAAGCGCTGGTCTACTTCAGTGGATCCTTACTACCGGCAGTAGCCTTGCATGCTGCTTGTAATGCTACTGTCATGATATTTGGTGTAATAAATCCCCGATGGCTCGATTGGCTTGGGCCACTCTACCTCAAATAAGAGCGTTCACTTTATGGCAGACGACAATAAGACTCTCGATCCTAAGACCGAAGAGCGCATTCGGCAGATGGCTAAAGTAGTCTGCATTTGCAAGGGTATAACCCTTGGGCGTGTCCTAAAGGGCCTTGAGGGGTGTGAAACGGTGGCTGATGTTAACCGGAAGGTGGGCACTGGCAGCGGTGGATGCCAGGGCGAACGTTGCGGTCCGCGCATCAAGTTACTGCTGAAGAAAATGCAGGAGGCTAAAGGCTCCTAAGCATTGGGGGCTGCGGCACTTCCGGTTATGTACGGTAATGCATCTGCCAGCGACTCTACGACTGCAATAGCATCAGCATGCGGCGGCCCGTAGGCGACTCCGACCTGGATTCCTGCCACTCCAACGCGGTGACCAGCCTCAATATCGTCGGCCTTGTCGCCAACGATGAAACTACGAGCAAGGTCGATGCCATGCTTCTTGGTGGCAGCAAGCAACATACCAGGCTTAGGTTTACGGCAATCACAAGCGACAGCAAATTTTGCATCCGTCCCTGATTCAAGGTGAGGACAATAAAAATAGTCATCAATTTGAGGACCACCGGCTTCCTTGATGGCTGCACTCAATGCTGCGTGGAATCCTTCAACCTCAGCCGTCCCATAGAGGCCTCTGGCCACCCCGGACTGATTAGTGACCACTATGAGCAAATACCCCAGATCCTTCAGCCTCCTGAGAGCCAAAGCGACACCGCCTATTAACTCTAGGTCACTCTCGCGGTGTACATAGCCCTTGTCGACATTGAGCACACCGTCACGATCAAGAAAGACCGCGCGGCATGAGTCATTTGCCTGTAGGGCCATTGAGGGCTGCCTTCACCTGAAGTCGATCCTTCTCGGTGACGATAAAGTTAGCTAAGGAAGATAAAATCTCCCGCTGAGCCTGCATGATACTTGACTGATCATCGAAACTAGACCGCTTGTAGTCCAGCTCCTTGATTTGCTTCTCTGCCGACCAATAAGCGTCGATCGGCATAACAAGCTCATAAATCTTGGCGTCGTCTCGAGGACCCACTTGCTCTGGTCGCCGCGACACCAAACACAGTACGTTCTTGCCGCTGATCAGAAACTTGTGGATCAGACGCTTACCCCTTCGCCTTTGCGCCTGCCACCTTAGCTTTAGGTGCGGCCTTTGCCTTTGGAGCCTCTTTATCAGCCGCCTTAGCCTTAGTTGCCGGCTTTTCTGCCTTCTCGGCTTTATCGGCTGACTTCTTTTCCTTCACGACGGCAACTTTACTAACGCTAGCGACTTTTTTCTCTTTAGCTGGAGCAGCCTCAGCCTTATCGGACTTGCTCGCGGAAGCTTTCGCCTTAACTGGCTTCTCCGTAGCAGGTTTCTCTTCGCTAGCCTTGTCCTTCTTGGCAGCCTTAGGAGCCGTCGCTTTTGGCTCGAGAGCCTCAGGAGCCTTAGTCGCCGCTTTAGGTGCTTCGTCGTGGACGGGAGCCGCAGCGTCGTCTGACGTGGTGTTCATCTCTTTATGAACGACTTGGTATAAGCGAGGCCACAACGTATGGTCCTTGCGCAACCATGCTTCAAAAAGTTTACGCGCAGGCCTGTTTACAAGCGCTTCGCCTCGGAAGTACTGGCTGAAATCACGCGGCTTCGACAAGCCCTTCAACTTCTGGACGTGATGCGGCAGGATCAGCAGCTCGGAGCCGCGAGCTCTCAGTACAATTGATTCTTGAACCGGCAGAATCTCAACAGGTAACACGCGCCCTCACCTCAACCAAAATAAGCTCATTCCATATTACCAGAGCCCACAGCTCTGGATTCAGACAAATTTATACAGACCTAATTGCACTATGGCCAGTCTTTAAGCCAACTACACTTAGATTCCGTCCGGCATGAGCTTCGTTGCTGTCACATGCCTCAAAGACCCTAGTAGACTACCATGACTTGCCCGAGCTCTAATAGAGGGGGCTCATCCATGCCATCGAAAAAGACAAAATACTCATTAAATTCAAATATTTAATTAAGAGTCACGATTTGCGGGAACGGCAATTCGCGTCGTCCCCCGAGAAGTTTCCTTCTCCCTCAATTTCAGCCACGGCACGATGACGTGCGCGGAATACTGGGAACGGGTATGACTCCTTAGCCCCGCTAGGACTGTAGCCAACGGCCTGCTTCATGAAGAACCCACGCAGCACCGTCAAGAGCCGCTCAAAATCAGCCGCCACATCCTGAGACACCTCCAGATTAGCGCAGTCAATGATGAGGCTCCACTTGGAATGCCACTGCATCAAATTATTCATGATCTTGGACCGTAGGGCCTGGACCTGCTCCTTGGTGCTAATGGCCACGGGCTCCGAGAAGCTAAGCTCTATGCTGTGCTGCTGAAAGTGATTTTGCAGCTGGATGGTCGAGCGAAAATCTGTAGCCACTCGCTCTTTAGGAGCGCGTATACCAAGCTCAACCGCTGCCTCATCGGAGGAGACTAAAACCGGAAAAGGCAAGTGCTCTAAACCGGCATCGGCACGATACCCAAACCCAACCACCTTGCGGAGAAAGAATCCGTTGAAGAACTTGATCATGAGATCGAGCGCTTTAGCCACCTCCGGCTGAGCGCCGACCGAAAGCTCGCTGCAATCAACGAGAACCTTATAGGGCGAATGCCACGAGCTCAGCTCCTTCATCCACTGCGAGCGCCAGGCCTGCACGACGGTCGTGCTGTCTAACACGGTGGCGCCGACGAAGCGTTGCGTCATAACTTTCTGCTGATAATCGTGCTCAAATTCAATTTGCAAAGGTAAACCCTACTAAGACTAGATTCAGTTTAGCTGACTGTTGATTTGGCTACGGAGATCATCAATGCCGTTGCCACTAACTTGCCGCACCCCATTGATAAATACTGTAGGCGTCGAATCAATACCGAGCCTATTACCGACATCAATGTCGTCTTTAACCTTAGCCATGATGTCTTTGCTGTTTAGGCAGGATTGAATCTGATCAGAGCTCAGCCCCAAGGCCTGTGCCCACTCTTTCAGCTTGCCGTCATCGATTGCCTGCTGATTATCAAAAAGACGGTCATGGTACTGCCAAAATTTGCCGTATGCTCCCGCACATCTAGCCAACACCGCTGCCTTACAGGAAAACTCATGCATCCGATTGGGGATCGAACCGTTGCACGAGTTATCTAGAGGATAGTTACGGAACACGAACAGGACTTTGTCGCTAAACTCCTGGTGCAGCTGCTTAACGTTACGAGCGAGCAGGCCGCAGGCAGGACACTGGAAGTCGGCGAACTCAACGACCACTACTTTGGCCTCGTCACCACCCTTGCGAAAGTCCTCACCTAGCCCCGCGTACGCCGATTTACTGAGCGGAATATCATAGACCTTAGGAGCTGGAGCTGGAGCCGCAGCCTTTGGTGCCGTTGCCGTTTGCGGCAAGTCGAGTTTCTCAGGGAGGCGCGTCGGCTTCAGAAGATTAAAAAGTCCGACAGCTAAAGCCACGGCGATAGCCGAGGTCGTGAGGCCATTGATCAAGCCTTTGAGTCCCACCTGACTAGGAATTGCCTGCTTACGGCTCTTAAGTAGATTCACTGCCTGGAGGAAAGTCACTACGTAAATGGCGATGCAAACCACGCAGTAAGCATTCAGTTTCAAGATGGCAATGCTACCGAGCGCCAAGGAAACCACCACCCCTAGCCCCACTAAAACTGCGTAGGCCAAAAGGTGCTCATTGGCCCTCCTAATACTCGACCTGCCGGCGGCCAAAAGAGCGAGCAGTGCAGCAAAATAACCAAGCCCCCACGCCCCGAGTGGAACGCCAGCGATTTCACTATATTCGCTCAGTGCAACCTCATCGCAGCTAAACTTGGAACTGATGTTACATGCTGCGCTTGTGTGCCCCGTTGCATGGACTTCAATGTGATGCAGCGTGGAATAAAGCGATAACGATACGCCGATCAGGGCCAAAACTGCCGCGACTGCTAACCACGATGAACCCTTAGCGCCACGATTACTCGAAGATTCCACCACGGAGAGCTCCTCTCATTTGGATTTTGAGTTGACAGCTAGGTACGGAAAAAGCATAAACGTCAACCTACAGTGATCCTTGGGGGTATAGCTCAGTTGGTAGAGCGTCGCAATGGCATTGCGAAGGTCAGGGGTTCGACTCCCCTTACCTCCACCATTTGACAGGCCAGTCAAACCACATCTCAAAGTTCTCGTTTTTTAACCCTTTAGTTCGCAACGATTCTGGCCATACTCCGGACGGTCTCGGAATTGCTCTAAAAAATCACATGCGCAGTAATGAGAAGATCCCGAGCCCTCTAAAGGGATCTCGGGATTTTTGAGACCTAGACTTCAAACCTGCGCGTTAGGCCTGAATTTGAAGCGATCTTTTTTTACGTTAGGAAATTAGCTCTATTTACCTATTCACCCGACTTCGTTCCGAGAGGTATCGCGGTTGCGAGGTAATCCAATATTCCGGTATCACAGTTGATGTCTTTTGCGACTGCTTTATCGAAAGGTTGTGGGGGTGATTTTTCTTCGGAATAATGCCAGTTGCAACCAGTGGCATCACTATTGTAGTGCTTCCACCAATAAGTCTTGAGAGCCGGTCCCCCGCCAATATATTTCCAGTCCCAACCATTCGTACATTTACATTCCCATTTATGTTCTTGGCAGCCCTGAGTTGCATTACCGTCACGATAAATACCGAACTGACCGCTACTGGACATCAAACCTGTAATCCCTTCCTTAGCCAGCATGTCAGCTACGTCCGGGTCCTCGCCATTACGACCGGTGTGAAAGGGGCGCGCATCAGGAAACGGCTTACGATTGCGCGACAAGTCGTTGTCACACGTTTCTTTTGGCCAAATTGCCTCCTGCGACAAATTACCATCGCCTCTACAGTTGGACCATTTTTGCGATCCAGCATTTTGCTTCGCATTCCAGCAAGCATTGGCGGCTTTGGTTAAAAGTCCTGTCAGATTATTTTGATTAATAATGCCTTGAATTCTTGCGCGCTCAGTATCGGCTTTAGCATTATTTAAATTTGCCTCGGCCAGCTTCGCCGGGCTAAAAGTTTCTAATGCAGTTTTAATCAGGTCTACGCCGGATTTACCAGCCTCTAGACCAGCGGTTACGGGGTCCATGGCCTCAAGGTTTAGTCCCTGCTTCTGCTCTTTGAGCACCAAGCGATGCATTGCTCCGAGTACCGAGCCCACTCTCAATGCTCTGGCCTGATCTTGTAGGGAAAACTTGCCCATCGCATTTAAATATGATGATACGTCTTTGCCAGCCAACAAATTAGCATTTGTCAACTGTCGATATAGTTCAAAATCAGATGCAGTAAGTGGTTTGCTATCAACCAGCTGGATCACGTTTTTTCTTGAAACATCGGCAATTTGCTTTTTAGATTTTGTTTTACTTGCATTTTTCATCCCCTCAATTTGATGCTTATACATCCCATCGAGATCGTCAATGACCCGGCCTTGATGCTTAACACTCACAGTACCGGAAACGGCCTTTAATTCAGAACCTAGTTCCGCTGCATATGCTTCTTTAAATTGACTATCGGCAACTAGGCTACCATAGGTGACGAATATAGCTTCCGACTCAGCTGAGGGCTGAACGTCGCCCGCACCCGATAAAGTAGACTTGTTACCGGAACACGCAGTGCCCAGCGTCGTCGCTAGAGCCGCTGATAGTATCCGGGTAGTCACACCTGTTCTACGGTTGATCGTCAATTTTAGCGTCTTAGACGTGCGGCTAAGAAATCGAGTGTACTCTCCACCCATTTCAAAAAAGCAATGCTTCAACCACGAAAAAGTTGCCATTTTCTTTTCCTTAAAAAGGTATTTTTAACGCTAGATTTGGCTCTGCGATTTCTATGCCAGAATTAGCTGGCTATATTTTGTTGGGGCTATTAGCTGGAAATAAGGTCCTCGAATCGGGTTGTTGTATCACCACCGATAACCACATATCGCCGACAAATCAGTGCGATTCTTACCATTAGAGTTTGTATAGGGCTTAGTCAGTCCAGAGTGGGGCGCAGTATCTAATCGCCATACTCAACCGTATTTACGATGAATTAGGGCCGTAGTCTGCAGGCACGACATCGACCAATATATAGACATATATTGGTGCCTTAATCGCAATACTTTTAGTGGTGATAAATTGACTATCAGCAAAGTAGACGAGGTATAGGCGTTCCGTAAATTAGGTAACTGAACTTTTTTGCGAAGCTGCGAAAAGCCAACGATCACGCCAAGACATTATTGGCCGCTCGACAAATCTATAGAGAGCATAACCAACACCAACCGCTACAGCTACGGTCAAGGCGGCATGAAAGCTAAGCCCCAGAACATTCGACCCAAGGAGTCCAAACGTCAGGCCAGACTGTGCTAAGCCATGGTTGATCAGATTATGAGTCAGGTAGATCGAGTAACTCCACACCCCTAATTGGCATAGCCACCTTTTCTGCAGGATCTGCGAAAAACCACTATTCGGCTGGGTTAATAGGAACCCAATGAGTGCTGCAAACATGACACCGATAAGTAGATAATAGGTCAGACTCCCAAGTGCACTACCTACTAAGCCCAATCCATCCTCTCCGTCGCTAATCAGCGACAAGAGGTGAATTGCTATCAGGAGCACAGCCGAGACGCATCCCACTCGAGCAAACCGCCAATTTGGCTTGATCCACCCATGGTGCCAGGCGACAGCAAGTGCAGACCCGATGACCAGCGTCTCTATGCGCGTCGGAGTAAAGAGATAAAAGCTATAATCAACCCATCCTTGCATTAAAAGGACAGCCTTAAGGCCGATACTAAAAGCCAGCAAAGCGCCTAAAATCTTTAGTGGTCGCCAGCGCCTAAACCCAAGAACGACCAAAGGCCACACCAAGTAAAATTGCTCTTCGATTGCCAACGACCAAGCAACAGTCATAGGATCCTTTGGCATATCGCTCATCTTGAGCATCATGAAGTTGGCTAGAAATGCATAATACCAAGGTGCGTGCCCGCGCCATGAATCTGCCATCTGAGGCGTGATCATTTCGCTGAAAATCGCGGGGAACACAAAGGTCGTAACCGTTAGCACCAGGTAGTAAACCGGGACTATGCGCCAGAATCGCCTAAAGTAGAAGCGACTGAAATACCCCTTTCTCGAAGTAGTCTCGAGTAAGATACTGGTGATGAGAAAACCAGACAAAACAAAAAAGAGCTCTACGCCGATCCAACTGAGCGCGTAAACGACGCGAAACATTGGGTCGATATAAACTCCGAATTCGCTAATGTGACCGATAACGACCGTCGCAATAGCCAGCCCGCGGACCCCGTCAAGGACGGTAATGCGACTCTCTATGATTCGTGGGACCGGCAAAGTATCGGATGGATTTGCGGGCGAATTTGCGGGCGAATTTTCAGTTTGATTCGACAATCAACACTCCATTTGCCGCAGATATTCGGCAAGGGGCTCGCTTAATATGTAATTTTTAGTCATGATAGCAGCTGTTTAGGCAAAGATACAAAAATCGACGATCAAAACTCCGTGGACTTACGATGAAAGCAACCCCGAGCAATATAAAGATTTCTCGACCAGCGAAAAATCAACCGATCTCAGCCGTCACACTACTCACTCACGGATTTAATCTCAGACCCGCCAGACTAGCGGATATTGCTGATACCCTGCTCCCACTTGGTCACATCGTCGTCAATTTGACGTTGACGGGTCATGACGGCGACTACGCCAATCTATCCTCGGTGACGCGAGACATTTGGCTGGAGGACATGCAGCGAGCCACGCTCAAGGCATTAAACCTAAGTATTGAGCATGGTGCTCCACTCAATTTCGTTGGCATTTCGTTAGGTGCACTGCTTAACGTCGACATGCTGAACCACACCAAAGACAATGGTGAAGCGCCTCTCTTTAATAAACGCGTCCTCCTAGTCCCTGCTCTCAGACTTCGCTGGTACTCACATTTACTTAGGTGCCTTAATTTCCTGCCTTGGGTGAAAAACATCTCTAGCCGATCACCGGTAGCATTCCGGGTCCATGATCAACTGCCATTAGCGGCGTACAACGCGGCGTTCGCCAGTGCGGCGGCAACGACTGAACTCAATACTCTTAATCTCAGTATACCAACGCTCGTGTTCGCGGCGCCCAAAGACGAGCTTGTCAGCTTTAGCGGCTTAGCTCAAATCATCGCTCGCTATCCAAGTGCTCCGTGGACGCTCGTTCCGCTTGATAACTCGGAGTCCAATGTGTCACCACATTTTGCTCACAATTGTGTCGACAGTGAGTCAATGGGACATAGTTGCTGGAGCAAGTTTAAGTTGGAGCTAATACGATTCCTAGAAAGCGCTTGAATTTCTGAGTAATTATCCGTAAAAAGGCGAGAGCCTTAGGCTTCATTCTGCCTAAATTAGGGTACCTCAATGCTGCAATTATTTACCCAATGCTGGCGCCTTTGGGCCCGGTGTGTAGCGTGGGTGTTCGTGTTCGGTGCTACTCCTAGCTATGCTGGTCAGAAATCCCGACCTGAGCGTATGAGTGCTCAGGAGATTTATTTCAGCGCTAGCGATGAACCACCTTCCTTGGATCCCACTAAACAAGCTGACACGATAAGTTCGATGTGGCTCGGTCATATCTACGAGGGTCTGATGTCTTACGATGCCGTGGGCAACGTGATTCCAGGCTCTGCGGAGAGCATGAGTGTCAACGAGGACAAGACCATTTGGACATTCAAGCTGAGGGAGACGGCTAAGTGGCAGGACGGCGTACCTTTGCGGGCTCAGGACTTCGTCTTCTCGTGGCGTCGCTTGGTCGACCCCGAATACGCTAGTGAGTATTCTTTCATCGCTGAGACGGCAGGCATCAAGAACGCTGGCGCTATTATTTCTAAGAAGCTGCCTAAGGATCAACTTGGAGTTAAGGCGCTCGACGATAGGACCCTGCAGGTCACGCTCAGTCGACCAGTAACGTTCTTTGATTCCTTAGCGACTTTTCAGGTTTTCTATCCTTTGCGGCAGGATGTCGTGGATAAGTTTGGCGATAAGTTTTCGATTGATCCAGCGAGCATCGTCGGCAACGGCCCGTTTAAGTTGGCGGCTTGGCAAAAGGAGCAGTCGCTCAGGATTGAGCGCTCAACGACATACTGGGATGCAAGTCGTATCAAGATCAACGCCGTCGAATCCCCCTCGATGGTTAAGGACTCCCAAGCTAACTTCAATAATTTCCAGACGGGTGGCATCGACTATACGACGACGTCGTCTCCTGAGATTATCAAGCAAGCCATGGCGGCTCGACTTAAGATCAAAAGCTTTCCCACTGGCTGCACATCCTACTTAGCGTTCAATGTCCGCCCTGGCCGACCCTTTACCGACAAGTTGCTGCGGCAAGCTGTGCGCGACGGCATTAGTCGCAGTGAGTATGTAAATAAGATTCTCGGCGTACCGGGATACAAACCAACCTTTGGTATCATCCCCGATTACATGCCTGGGTCACGCAAAGGTCTCACTTACCGCCGCGAATCACTTCTCAAATCACGCGATGCTGATTATCCAAGCTCTCAAGTTAAACTTCAGACGTACTTGCGCTCGTCTGGTAGGGAATCTGCTCCGGCGTTCACCATACTTGCTGATGACGGCACTTTGGCGAAGAAGTTAGTTGAGTACTGGCAAAACAGTTTGGCCAAGATTCTCCACACCGAGGTTAAGGTGGAGAGCGTGCCGTTTAAAACTAGATTACAAAAATCACGGGATGGTAATTTTGATATCACTCTGTCGGGATGGTGTCCGGACTACCGCGATCCGATGACATTCATGGACCTCTTCACTAAAGGCAACGACAACAACATGGGTGGCTGGGTCAATGCGACGTATGAGGACTTGATTGTTAAAGCGGCCAACGAGCCTGATTCAGTGCGAAGAGTAGCCTATTTCTCCGAGGCAGAGAAAATTCTATTTGATGAGAGCCCTATCGTACCCATAGACCAAACCGGTGGTGCATTTGTCGTGGCCCAAGCTCTTAGGCAGGTCCGTCATAATGGTTTTGGATTTAGCCCAGACTTCCGCTACGCCGTTTGGGAACCAGAGACTAAGCACTAAATGACGCGGAGTACCCGATGACACATATTTTATCATGGGGTTTTGTTCGCTACGTCGGGCAACGGCTTGCTATGGCCGTACTGACATTGTGGGCATTAGCCTCGCTAACCTTTATCTTCATGCGGGCAGTGCCTGGAGACCCTCTGACGCGGACCAAAGAAATTCCGGCGGCTGTCAGGGCAAATCTTGAGGCCAAATATGGGCTAAATAAGCCCCTCTTCGAACAATATACGATTCAAATGCAGCGGATGTTTTTTCACGGTGATTTTGGTGAGAGTTTTCGCACGGTCGACCGTAGCGTCAATCGCATGATCATCGAGAATTTTCCGGCCTCAGCGGCAATCGGGATCTATGCCCTAATTTTCGGGACGATCATCGGGCTCACGCTCGGTATTTTGGCGGCCCTTTACCGCAATACTCTTATCGACCGCGCAGCTATGGTCCTTTGCGTCATCGGCATCGCAATACCGTCGGCTCTCATCGCCTACGTGATTCAGTATCTGCTAGCTGTCTTTCCCTTAACCCACTTACACATTGACGGGAGCCACTGGTTTAGACCGGTAGGCTGGGGACAGTTCCGCGATGTTATTCTGCCAGGCACCACACTCAGCCTGAGCATTATCACACTCATGACTCGTTATATGCGCAGTCAGATGGTAGATGTGTCGTTCGCTGAGTTCGTCCGTACCGCCAAAGCTAAGGGTGCGTCGACGCTGCGAATTGTGGTTCTTCATCAACTACGCAATGCGATATTGCCTGTGGTTTCATTACTAGGACCCATATTCGTCAGTGCCATCTCTGGATCGCTACTGATTGAAAATGTTTTTGGAGTACCTGGACTCGGTGCCGCCTATTTCAACTCGATAAGTAACAACGACTATAACGTGCTAATGGGTCTTACGGTGTTTTATGGCGGCTTTTTTATCATCATCAACCTGATCACCGACGTGGTTTATGGGCTCATCGATCCTCGTATCCGGTTTGGTTAGGAGCGTACCGTGACTACAAGTGACATCAGGTGGGAAAACCTACCAAGCGAACTGTTTCAGCCACTCAAGACGGATGGGGCCGCAGCCGAGGTCATCTCGCGTCCTGCGCTGACATATTTACAGGACTCGCTCACTCGCTTGCGACAGAACAGTCTTGCCATGATCTCTTTGACTGTAATCGCTTTTGTGACTCTAGTAGGTGTGGTTGGGCCGTGGTTTTTCCCCACCTCATCTGGCGGTGTACCTTACGAGAATCAACAAAATCCCCACAACATTAACCAAGGCCCTACTCGTAGCGCTCCGCTTCTTGTTGTTGAGGATTTCGCCCCGGTGCCTGAGGAGCGAGTCGACAGCAATTATGACCAAAACGCGCCCCTCGTCAGCGCTGGAGCTCTGGAAGCTCCGGCCTCAGTCCAGATTGATGGCATTGCAACTGTTGACGGCGTCAACCTGGTCTGGCAACCAGTAGCCGGCGTGTCTGGCTACGGTGTCTTTCGCGTTATCAAGACGGGCGAGAATTCCGTTAGCCTTCAAGATTTGGCTGAGGGAGTCGCAGAACGAGGCCTAGGCATTATCGAGATCAATGATCCCACGCAATATTCTTATTACGATGGCCTTGGGCTCGATCCCTCTGAGATTTACCAGTACTCCATCGTCAGCTTTGTCGACGACCCCGTGACAGGAGAGCGTCACTACAGCAAGAGAGCCGCCACCATTGAAACTAAGCTCATCAACACCATTAAGCTATCAGACGCTCAGGCAATTGATCCCACTGCCAAAGTCAGTGGTACGGTGGCGGGGCGAGCGCATTTATTCGGCACCGATGCGCTTGGTCGCGATGTCCTCGCACGCATGATCCAGGGTACCCGTGTTGACATGCTACTTGCCTTGTTAGTGCCGAGTCTGTGTATTTTGATTGGACTTGTTTTTGGAGCTTTTTCAGGCCTCATGGGTGGGCGCATCGACAGCTTATGCATGCGCATTGTGGAGATCGTCGACAACTTTCCTGACCTTCTAATCTTCATCATCTTGCAGGTTGCGATTGGCAAAGGCCTGCTTAGCTTGGTGATAGCGCTTACGGCCTTTAGTTGGGCCGGATTTGCCAGAATTGTCAGAGGCGAAGTTCTGCGCATGCGCGAGCTGGAGTTCGTCCAAGCTAGTAAATTGCTCGGTGCCTCCGTGAAACGACTTATCTCCCACCATATCGGCCCGAACCTACTTGGTCTCATCATCATTGCTTGGTCAGCACGGATACCTGGGGTGATCGCTTCGGAGGCTTTTCTCTCGATGTTGGGACTGGGCCTCGAGCAGCCTACGCCTTCTTGGGGTAACGTGGTTTTTGACGCAGCGAGGCGACTGCAAGTAAATCCGGTACAGTTTTTCTTGCCAGCATCGGTGCTTGGTGTGACCCTGCTTTGCTTCTATCTGCTCGGGGACTCCATGCGTGACGCTTTTGATCCCAAACTGCGCGGTCGTAATTAGGAAGAGGATCTGCATCGATGAGTCAACCTCAAGCCATAAACAGCGCAAAGACCAAGGTTCTTCTTGAGGCCCAAGACCTCAGTGTTAACTTCACCGTTCATGGCGGCGAGGTTAAAGCCGTTCGCAGTGTGTCGTTCAAGGTTTACGAGGGCGAGACCCTTTGTATTGTTGGCGAATCGGGATCGGGTAAATCTGTCACGGTACAAGCGATCCTGGGATTACTGCCTTCTCCCCCTGCGCGTATCGTTGCCGGCAAAATTTTGTTCGGTCAGCACGACCTCCTCCAAGTCAGCCGCAAGGAAATGCGGCAAATCGCCGGCGGTGACATCGCCATGGTATTTCAGGATCCTTTAGTTAGCCTGAACCCAACCATGACCGTACATGATCAGATAGCCGAAGTGCTGCTACTTCACTCAGAAATGGATGCTCGCGCGCGTCGCCTGCGAGTGCTTGAGCTCCTGGAGCTGGTGCGCATTCCGGAGCCCGAGAAGAGACTTAAGCAATTTCCACACGAACTATCTGGGGGGATGCGCCAACGCGTGATGATTGCTATGGCTTTGGCGTGTAATCCCAAACTACTGATCGCCGACGAACCAACGACCGCATTAGATGTGACTATTCAGGCGCAGATTCTCACCCTAATTCGGGACCTTTCCCGCCGGCTTAATATGGCCACGATACTCATCACACACGACCTTGGGGTGGTTGCTAAGATGGCTGATCGAGTCATCGTCATGTACGGTGGTCAGGTGATCGAAGAGGGTACGGTCGACGAGGTATTTTACCAGCCGAAGCACCCATATACCGTGGGTCTGCAAAGGGCCATGCCACGCGATGAGATCTCATCGCACGAGCCTCTCACGCCAATCCCCGGCAGCCCGCCAGACCTTTTCAGCCCACCCAAGGGCTGTGCATTTGCTCCGCGTTGCCCCTCTGTCATGCGCGTTTGCGTGGAGCAGGCACCTCCGGAGGTTCACTTTGGCAGCACTAGGACCATGTGCTGGCTCCAGCATCCTCAGGCTGCTCATCTTCGTCAGTCAGCTGGTGTGCACGCTGTTGAGGGAAGCAAGCCTAGCTCAAATGGAGTGCAGTTATGACAGCTCCACTACTTACGGTTAAAGACGTCAGCAAATACTTCCACTTGGGTCGCGGACTTCAGCTGCACGCGGTGGAGAAAGTGTCCTTCGATATAAGTCCGGGCGAGACTCTTGGTCTAGTCGGTGAATCCGGCTGCGGCAAGTCGACTTTAGGGCGCGTCCTAGTACGCATGTACGAGCCAACAGCAGGCGATATTCTGATCGATGGTGAATCTGTGGCTGGACGTCTGACGAAAGCGCGGCGACATCAGTTTGCCCGCCAGGCACAGATGATTTTCCAAGATCCTTACGCCAGTCTTAACCCCCGGATGACGGTTGGCGACATCATCGCCGAAGGCCCTGACATCCATGGCCTCTGGACCCGCGCCGAGCGTCGCCAGAAAGTTGACTCATGGCTTGATCGCGTCGGCCTACTTCCGGAGCATGCGTTCAGATTTCCTCACGAATTCTCAGGTGGACAGCGTCAGCGCATTGGTCTTGCTCGCGCCTTAGCATTAGAGCCGAGATTTGTGGTCTGTGATGAGCCAATATCGGCACTAGACGTCTCGGTGCAGGCTCAGGTGGTGACTCTGCTGCAGGACCTGCAGCGCGAACTCGGTCTCACTTACCTATTCATCGCCCACGGACTCAGTATGGTCCGCTACATTTCCTCACGCATGGCTGTCATGTATCTTGGTCAAATTGTTGAGCTAGGCCCATCGGAAGAGGTGTTTTTTAGACCCCTGCACCCTTATAGCCAAGCCTTAGTGGCCGCAAATCCCTTGGCCGATCCCAACCGGGAACGTAGCCGCCCGGAACAACTACTGAAAGGCGAGCTTCCCAGTCCAATAAATCCGCCTCCAGGGTGCCGGTTTGCAGCCCGCTGCCCGCATGCAGATCAGGAGTGTCGTCAAGTGACTCCCAGCTTAAGACAAGTTGAGAAAGGACACGATGTCGCCTGTCACAAGGTCTAGGCAAACTTGGTAAGCCCAAAAAAGCCGCTCTAGGCAAAAATCTACTCTTGCTTCTCATCGCACAAACTGTGAAGCTAGTAGAAGTGGTCAAAGGGCTACCGTGCCGCCGAGGGCAACCTCAATAGGATGCTGAGCAGTTACTGAAGGCGCCGGTTTAAGACCAGAAACAAGAAGTCCTCGAGTATTGCAGGACTAAGTAGGAGTTACCCATTTGAGGCGAGGACGCCGTGGGCGTGGCCGTTCAGGCAAGCGTTCCCCCAATCACGTTAGTGTACATGGTATGAGACCCCCTCGAGGCATCGGTGGACTTACATCTGCTCTTGCCGTGGATATTGAAGACCAGGTCAGGGTTCGAGGCGAGGGCTACTACCGCCAAAAGCGGGTTGTACTGACCAATGTAGCAACTGAGCGCCTGACCGCCGAAGTCAAAGGCAAAGGCGCGTTGTATCATGTGACGCTGGAGATGGCGCTCGACGACAAACGCCAAAGGTCCACCATCAGCGCTCTCTGTGACTGCCCTTTCTTCGCTGGTGGCAAAGGTTACTGTAAACACATCTGGGCCACGTTATGCATGGCAGACGGCACTGCAGAGTGTGAGTTCAAAGCACCATCCGATCATCCTATTGGCTTCCATACTAAGTTCCTTCAAGCCACGCCAAGCCGCATGCGTGCCGTCGTCAGCGCAGAACCTGATGCTTCCGGTCGAATAAGAGCATTCTCTGCCGCGAGTCATGCAGCTCCACCTGTGCAGAAGGAGCCTGAGCAACACAAAAACCGCGGACACGGCGATCAGTTATCTTGGCGCGAGACGCTAAAAATGATTGGTCATGCTCAACGCGATTTAGTTGAACCACGTCAGCGAGCTGCGACCAAAGGTGCGCAAAATGATGTTTACTACGTCATAGACGCTGAATCGACGCGACGCAGTGGACTACTGACACTGTGTTTATTCCGTCGCACCCCCCAGGCCGATGGTGGATCAGGCGACCATAAACAAAACGTGCAGTTATCTGCAGCCCCGGTAGATGTCAAAGCGCTAGAAAGTTTTGCCGAAGGTGCTGATCGCGACATCCTAACGCAAATTTTTGGCACAGCTAGCACCACGGTTGCACGAGCAGGCTCTTGGGACGAGGCTAGTTCCCCACTTCGAACCAGAGTTCACTCATTTATCGTGGCCGAAAGTTTACGTCCTCAGCTAATGGGCTTGATGGCTTCGACCGGTCGCTTCGGGTGGCTGGGGGTAGATGATGCTAAGCTTGAAACAACGCTCAATATCAGTCTGGACGCTTTCCATGCTTTGTCATGGGATATGCGTGATCCATGGATCTTTCGCCTAGCTGTTGCTGTGCGTAAACAGGATCGAACCTGGATTGTCCGCGGAGAATTTAGACGCGGACGGATCACGGTACCTCTGCTTGATATCATTGCTGCCTTCCCTGACGGTACGGTGATCTTCAAAGATCGAGTGATCCATATTGCCATGCAAGACCCGCGGCTCTGCGGTTGGATCAATACACTTAAGCAGGTGCAGTCAATTAAAGTGCCTAAGGCTGATCAGGCCGCGTTCCTTAGGTCTTTTGTTGAGATGGCGAATTCGCCGCAGCTTGATTTGCCTAGCGATAGCGGCTGGCGCATCGTTGTTGGTGACGCCAAACCCAAGTTGATATTCTTGGCGACGCCGATTACGGATAAAGCCATGGTGCTGATGGCTAATTATGAATTCGAGTACGAAGCCCCACCTGCGCCGCCACCGCAGCCACAGCGCCCCCATGATCAGAGGCGTCATGGTCGTCGTGGCCCAAGGCATCACCAAATTGAAGCTCCAGCTGGGCAAGCTCCAACCGAAGAGTCGGCAATCGAACAAGCTCCGCAAGAGCAAAATCTTCCGATCGAAGACAACACTGAGGCCGCAAGAGAGGCGCCCGCTGTGCCTCGACCGCAGGCCCCTCAACAACCTGAACCTCCAGCGCCTCCGCGCATCGTATTGCGCCGCGACCGCCTAAAAGAAGAGCAGCTAGTTAAGGACCTGTGTGACCATACCGGGGTGCATCCGTCAGCTGGGCGTTCTGTTACCGGTGCTGATGTCTTCGTTGATGCATCAAATCTCCCCACCCTTGTGGCAGATCTAAATGCTCACGGCTGGGCGGTTGAAGCCGAGGGCAAAAAACTTAGGGCAGGACGCAGCTTCAACGTTGATGTCAAATCAGGCGTCGACTGGCTCGACCTTCGTGCAAGTTTTGATTTTGGCGGGACCACGGTAGAGCTTCCGCGGCTGCTAGATGCTTTGAGGCGCGGCGATAACCGCGTGCAACTTGGTGACGGAACGGTAGGGTTACTTCCCGAGTCTTGGCTGAAAAAGCTCGATCCAATCCTACGCATGGGCGAAGACGGTCAGGGTGATGAGCTCCGCTACCGAACCAGTCACGCAGCCTTTCTGGACGTACTAGTATCTGAAGCGGCCGAGGCCAATCTCGATCAGTCATTCGCTGCTTATCGGCAAAAACTTGCGGCATTCTCTGGAGTCACACCTCGTGAGCCTGCCCCGTCTTTTATCGGTGAGCTACGTCCCTATCAGAAACAGGGCCTTGGCTGGCTCGAGTTCCTTGACGAGTTTGGCTTTGGTGGCTGCCTAGCTGACGACATGGGTCTAGGTAAAACGGTTCAGGTACTGGCGTACTTGCACAAGCGACGACTAGCGGCAAAAGAGCGTGACGAAAGCTTGCAGCCATCGCTCATCGTTGCACCAACAAGCTTGATCTATAACTGGCAGGATGAGGCTAAACGCTTTACTCCTGACCTCAAAGTGATGGCCCACGTTGGCGCCTCACGCCCAAAAGATGCCAGAACCCTGCGCAAATATGATGTGATTGTGACGTCCTACGGCACCATGCGTAGTGATATTGAACTGCTGCAGTCCGTGTCATTCGACTATGTGATACTTGACGAGGCGCAGGCGATCAAAAACGAGACAACGCAATCGGCAAAAGCTGCGCGTGCGCTTAAAGCTCAAAGGCGACTTGCGATGTCGGGTACTCCGGTGGAAAACCGCATCGCTGAACTCGGATCGATCTTCCGTTTCCTAAACCCTGGGATGCTCGATAGTGCTGCCGTATTTGGAGAACTCTTCAGCGGTAGCGGTAAGCTAACTGGGGGGAAACTTGAGACGCTCGCGCGAGCACTCAGACCATTTATACTGCGCCGTACCAAGGAGCAGGTGCTTCCCGAGTTACCTGGCAAAACCGAAAGCACGGTTTACTGCGTGCTTGAACCTGATCAGCAGCGTGAATACGACGAGCTGGCTGCTCACTATCGTGACTCGCTCAAGAAGAAGATTAAATCCGCAGGTCTTGGCAAATCGCGAATGCACGTTCTCGAGGCTCTGCTCCGTCTGCGTCAGCTAGCATGTCACCCTGGTTTAATCGATTCGGCGCGAGTCACGGACTCTAGTGCGAAGCTGGATCTCCTCGAAGACGAGCTGCAAGAGGTTATGGATTCCGGCCGGAAAGCCCTGGTATTTAGCCAGTTCACTTCAATGCTAGCTATCGTGAAGGCTAGACTTGAGGCTAAAGGTATAGTCTATGAATACCTCGATGGCTCTACTACGGATCGCAAGGAGCGTGTCGAGCGCTTCCAGAATGATCCAAACGTTCGCGTATTCCTGATCAGCCTCAAAGCTGGTGGAGTCGGGCTCAACCTTACTGCGGCTGACTACTGTTTCATCCTAGATCCTTGGTGGAACCCAGCAAGCGAAGCTCAGGCGATCGACAGGGCACACCGGATTGGTCAAGTAAACCATGTCTTTGCCTACCGTCTCATCGCGCGTGGCACGGTGGAGGAAAAGATTCTATCACTGCAGGCAGCTAAGCGGCAGTTGGTTGAAGGTATCATTGCCGAGGATGGGAATGTCCTAGCTGATCTATCGTCGAAGGATTTGGACTTCCTTTTTAGTTAAAGGAACACCTTCTCCCGTATCTCCCAAAACTGCTTCTTCTTCCGCGCAATGATAAACATCGGGAGTCGAAGCAGGTGTTGGTACTGCACCACATCTTCAACGCCGCCGATCTCAGGCATTGCCTCTGGGCGCCGCAGATGCATGCGCAAAAAGCCGTAATTGAAGGCTCTAAGACTTGCCTTACCGTTTAGATAGTGAAACTCCTTGAGATGATTGCCGTCGCAGTCATAGTAGCGAATCTCAAGAAATTCCTGCTGTCGTCGATCGATCCGTGGATGAAGCTCCATAAAATCGGGGCGCATGACGTGCGCATCCTTTAAACTCATGGCCTCACGCAGGGACTTGTCGGGATCAACCAACACCTCGTCACATCCAGAGCAAACACGAGCCGCAATATCATTTTCTGTATCGCAGGCAGGACATAGCTTCGAGCGGAAGAAATAACTACAGCGCTCCACCTTCAGAGTCTCAGGGCATTCTCTGGCGCCCTTACACTTACGGCCAAAATGCTCGACGACCTCACCATCATCATCGACCACGCCCCAAAACTCATTTTCATGATCGCAGATTGGACAGCTGACGATAACAATTTGTGCTTCTGGGCATGGTCGAGAGTCCTCAATTTCTGGGCGAAATAAATCATGGCCCTGCCCCGTGTAATCAAGAATTAGACAATCTTCTTTACCAGGACTAAGTCGGAGCCCACGACCGATGATTTGTTGGTAGAGGCTCACTGACTCGGTAGGTCGCAGTACGGCGATGACATCGACATGGGGAGCGTCAAATCCTGTTGTGAGCACTGATACGTTGACGAGGAATTTAAGCTCGCGCTGCTTAAATCTATGGATGATGTCGTCACGCACCGATCCTTCCGTCTCACCAACAACGATGGCCGAGACAGCTTTAGGCAGGAGTTTAAATATTTCTTCAGCGTGCCTGACGGAGCTTGTAAAGATCATCACACCTTGGCGGTCATGCGACATTTCTATGATATTGTCGACAATGACGGGAGTAATTCGAGACTGATCCTTTAGGACTTTCTCCACCTCTGCCAAAGCAAAACTACCCTGAGTCTCAGAGAGCTTTAGCTGGGAAAAATCATAGCAGGCAACAGGTGCATCAATTTTAATAGGCTGGGTCAGATAGCTGTTATTTATCATGTAACCTAGCGATAACTCGTAAATGCATTTTTTGAAAAATCGCTCACGCTCAGTCTTTATCATACCCCGATAGTGATACTGATAGATCCAGCCGAGGCCAAGCCTGTAGGGTGTGGCTGTGAGCCCTAGGATACATAGCTGCGGATTATCCGTACACAGGCTCCTAATCACCTGTGCATACTGAGTATCCTCTGCAAGGGAGACGCGATGACATTCGTCGATGATCAAAAGTGAAAATGCTGCGAAAAAATCCTTTTTGGCCCGGGCCACCGATTGGATACTGCCAAATATGACCTTTTCCGAACTGTCCTTGCGGTCAAGTCCGGCTGAGTAAATTCCAGCAGTGAGACCGTAACTAATATACTTGCCGTAATTTTGCTCGACCAACTCCTTGACATGGGCAAGTACCAAGACTCGTCCCCTTGCTATACGGGCCAATTCGGCAATCACCAAACTTTTCCCCGCACCGGTAGGCAAGACAATCACAGCCGGACTACGCTGCTTGCGAAAATGCTCCAACGCCGACTGAACAGCCTCGGTTTGATAGGGTCTGAGCTTATACATGGTCGGCCTCAGTTAGATGTCGAGTCCCTCTGATCGCGCTACTGTCGGCCATACGTGCAACAGTGTCAAAAGACATGCAACAAGAATAGGGCCAAAGAAGACCCCCATTATGCCGAACATCTTGATGCCGCCGAAAATAGCTACCAAACTAACGAGAGGATGCATTTCACCCCGACCGCGTAAGACCCATGGCCTGACCACATTATCAACCACACTGGTAAGAGCGCCGAGTACTAGGAGTCCAATCAAACTAACAATATGACCCTGAGCGTAAAGATATACAGCCCCGGCCAAGCAAACCGGTACACTTCCAAGCAGTGGAATCCAGGCAAAAATAAAAGTAGCTGCCGCTGCCAAAGCTGAAGCTGGAATTCCTGTAAGAAGAAACGCGACTCCCATCATCACAGCCTGCGCGCCAGCGGCTGCCATGCTGGCCCAAACTACAGAGATAGCCGTGCTCTTAAAGGACTCAGCTAGCTTCCCTCGAATCTGCGATCCCAGCGGAATTAGAGACCCAATCCAATGAATCAGTCGTCGACCATCAATGAGAACAAAGAAACAGGTAAGACACGACAGTACCAACTGCATGATGTTATCCGGCAGCCCCTTTGCCAACTCAACCATAAGCTTGGTTGCGGCCGCTCCCCATTGATTCAGCTGACTAAGCACTAATTTCTTCAATGCGTCCGGACTGTCGGCCACAATCGATATGGGCCAAACGCCACTGAGCTCTACAAGCAGATCATCGACAGGAGTGAGCTGAAGCTGCGACGCCCAGGCACCAATCATCACAGCTTGCCTAGCGACGAGAATCATGAAAACTGCCAGCGGCAAAATCACCAACAGAACCAGCCCAGCTGTAGCAAATCCAGCGGCTAAAGAGGTCGAAATTTTACGCCGCAAAGTTAGGTAGAGGGGGCGGGCAATCATAGCCATAAAACCGCCCGTAAGTAGCGCCATAACATAGGACTCTACCATCCAAAACGTCAGGCCAAATATGATTGCCATCGTTAGCAGAAAAGTCGCCAACGAGGTTTTACTTCCGTGCTGCATACTGGGGCTCCACGACTTCATCACAGCGAAATCGCGAGCCCGACCTGGACTCAATTAGCTGTGACGTCCACTACATCGATACCAAATGCCGAAGTTTTTGTCCCACGCGCAGTCACTATAACCGTGTATTTGCCAGATCCGGTTGGTTTCCAAGTAGTATTGACCTTATTGCGGGCTTCAAGTCTCCCCCCACTAACGAACCATCCGACCCGGTAGGTCTCGTCATTAACCTCGGTCAATTCAGCCTTTATTTCTTGTTCCGTAGCACTAACTGTTCCATCTTTTGTGGGATTTGTGATGGATACGGTCGGCAGATTATTTTTACTTGTCAGCTCTGTCGACCCAGTCGGATAGACAACTAAGTTTCCGACCATGACTTGCGTATTGCTCTGACCGACTAATGAAATGGCGTATCGGACGGTAGCAAAACCGTTATCTGGGTCAAAATAAATCGCCGAAGCTGGCGGCACTACTCCTGTCGCCTTCACTTTGACAACGCGAAGACTCGAGTGATCTTCGTAGGTAACGTCCCCGACGGTGAAGTTTGCTATAGCAAATTTCCGCAGCGACCCCTGCAAATCCTGATACGGCGCAGCTGTCACCGTTTCGCCAAGTGGAGCTGCTGCGTAAAAGGTAAACTCCACCAGACTAGGCGCAGTGTCGCTACTAGGTGAGGCAATGACTGGAGATGTCGATAGACCAAGGCCACGAAGTTTTGCAATGCGTTCAAACCGGTCTTCATCACCATCACAGGCAACATTAGCTAGCAGAATAAGCAGTAAACATGCTCTTAAAACTTGTCTCACAGGATCCCCCTAACTTCGATGTACGGAACTGGTGGAACACTTCGTACGAATTCTTGCTTGGAGTAATCGTAGTTGTAGTTAACTCCCTGAACCTGTGGCTTAAGAGCGAGATTTTCGATGCCAAAACGCCACGTAAGTTTCCACGTGTCAAAAAGCACTTCCCGATCAGCATATAGATTCAACTCGTAGTATGCAGGCTCACGTCTGTTGTAAAGCGGTGTGCCAATATTCTGTCTGGGCTCGTAGCGGTTTAGATTTACGTTATATACAGAGTAGTCGACACCATTATAGGTGTTACCGCTGCGGAATAGACCTCTACCCCCAAACGTCCACAGAGCGGAATATTTATAGCTTCCTGTTATATTGAGGACATGTGTCTGGTCATACTCAGAGCTATGGTAGGACTGCGTAGGTTGCTCGCGTGCTTTGTTAATCGAGTATGTATAAGCAAACCAACCAAACAACCTCTCGGTCAAATTGCGACGAATAAAAAACTCTAGACCGGTGCTAAAAGAATCGCCGTCATTGTCTACTTTGACTATTGGGTCACTTTGGACGGTTTTATCTATAGTCTTGTAGAATCCTTGCACATCTGAAATCCAGAGGTCACTCCACACAGTCTCAAGCCCCAGCACATAATGCCTGGACTCAATATAGTTTAACGACGGGTTACCAAAACTTGCGCTGGTTTCAGAAAACTCTGGTGTTTGAGAATATTGTCCGAGCGCTCCTTTAAACGAGTGCATCGTATTAATCTGGTAGCGCCAATTAACTCGTGGGTCGGCTCCAGGTTTGCTGAGCTGCGAAAACCTAAAGCCCCTGAGTCCTGGCATAAGAAGTAAATTACCAAAATTCAACTCACCACCGACCCAAAGAGCTTCGGTAATATATGGCGATTCTTGCTCCACCTTTTTTTGGGGAGCTGACTGGGGATTATAGAATGGATCACTAGGATTTTGCTCGGGAGCTAAGACTTTGACATTTGCTTTACCGTAGGTGAGCTCCGTCCCTACGTAAATTCGGTCTTTACCAGTGAGCTTGCGTGCGGCCTCAGCATAGAGCGCCACACTTGTTAGCCCAATATCAATCGCATTGTTCACGATATCGATGGAGTTCTCCTGGTGATTGAGGCTAGGCTCAACCTTCACGCTCCAGTCTTGATTTAGGTCTTTTTTCCACTCGACACCGAGTAACTCGAAGGATCTTTGAATATCAAATTTCGCTTTGCCATCCGCAGTAGTTGATAGATCCGAGTTAAGTATCAATTTGACGCCGTCGTATACGTGAGCTCCGATTACCTTGACGACACCGTTCTCGATCGGATGCACGTAAAATACGTGCTCATCACCAAAGAGGGGGAATACCGTAAGCTCCATATTCCCTGCATTTTTTAGAATTGGTGGGAGCAGAACGTCTAGGTAACTTCGCCGCGCCGACACTGCGACATAATCTTTGCCATCATTGACCGGTTGCTCGTGATAGATCGTAGAATAGATCGGAACGTTGACGCGAAACTCAGTTTTACTCCGCTCCGGCACCTCATTTTTTGTTCTAAGGTTGACTACCCCACCGGTGACATTTCCCCGCTCGGGCCCGAATCCACCCGTGGAGAATGCTACGTCATTAACGATCTGATCCGGGATGACCGAGATATTGCCGAAGGAGTGAAAAATAAAAGGCACCTGAAAATCATCAATCACATAAAGAGAGCCATTGGGTGGCGACCCCCTAATCACGATGTCAGTACGGAAGTTATTCACTTGAACACCCGGAAGCAGTCGCGGAATCTGCGCTGGATCGCGTCCGGGTGCTACACGAATCGCCTCTTCGGTAGTGACTGTCTTGCGTGATGCCTCAGTCGGTTTTTCACCCCTGACTACGACTTCGTTACTGTCACTTGGAGCGGCTGGCATGAGGTAGACGGTCTGCTCACCTTGGCTTGGGCTCAGCTCAAAACTGAGCACTTCAAATCCGGATTTGTAGAGCTCAATCTTCAGAAGAGCAGCAGCTAGTGGGAGTTTAAGGAGGCCTTCTTTATCACCATAAATCTTCTTGCCACCAGGCATTCTGGCTTCGACTCGCCTGATCGGTATGCCGCTACCCTTAGCCTTCACCCTTAGATGGATCTCCTTAGGATCCGACTCGGCTTGGGTTTGAGTCTGAGTCGTCACTGGTTGTTCGGTCACACCTGGGGTCGGAGGTGCAGAGGACTCACCTTGGGCGCGAAGACTAGAGCTAACACCCAGGACTAAATAGACTAATGCCAGCCCGTTTAGGAGGAATAAACCACGGGGGTTGGCACGGGGGTTGGCAGCGACCGTAACACGCGACATAGAGCGGTACCCCTTGTAATGTTTGCTACTATCCTACGACGACGATCCAGATTGGCAAAGTAGACTTTGATTAAGATAGACTAGTGCCATGACTAAACACCTGACATGGAAGTACCTATGGCTAGCCTGCCTTGTAGGCTCTGTGGTTACTCATGTATCAGGGGGGCTCTTCATAGCCACCCGTGAGCGTCCTGCGGCCCAGCGCCTTCAGCCCGTTAAAGTCAAAATCGTTGAGCAGCCTGTCGTTGCCAAAGCCGAGCCTCCGCCGGCACCCCCTCCGCCGCCACCCAAGGAACGCCCGAAACCAAAGCCAAAACGCCCCAAAGTTGCCAGCGAGCGTAAATCTCCTCCTCCTAAACTGAACGAGCCCCCTCCTAAACCTATACAGGGTTTGTCCGCTGATGCCATGAACCCTGGCGGCAAAGTAGCAGTACCGCTTGGCAACACACTCATGGTCGAAGACACCGGCGAACGTCTCAAGGAAGCTCCTGGTGCCCTTCAAGGCGACTTAAGCGCCGAGCCAGAGCTCATACGCGATAGCATCACGAAGCCAGAATATACCCAAGCAGCGATTGAAGCCGGCCTCGAGGGTTCGGCCATCGTTGAGGTACTAGTTGAAGAGACCGGCAAGGTGCTTGAGGCCGAACTCAAAAAACGAATTGGCTTCGGCATGGATGAACGTATTTTGACCTCAGCCAAAGGCGCCCGCTTCAAGCCTCGCCGCAACCGCTACGGCAGGGCCGAAACGGCCTGGACTGAGATTAAGTTCACCCTGCAGCTGCCATAGCCCAGAGGTCAGTACCCAAGCTCTGTCAGAATATCGGACTTCTTGCCCACCGACATGACCCACAGCTGATGCACTGCCCTAGTAATGGCTATGTGCAACGACTTCCTCGCTACCGGCGTATTCGGGTAGACACCGAGATTGACGTCTGGAAGGACCACATAATCAAACTCAAGGCCTTTAACCTGCGACACATATGTGATGTCGATACCTGGCTTAAAGGAGAACTCTCCATCAATGACTAGGCGGACATCGAGATTACCGCTCAATGCTTCGTAAAAGTGGCGAGCATTCTCTTCATTCTCACAAATGATAGCAACGGACGCCAGAGGCTCTCTGCCACTTAGCTGATTTAGTACGTCGGTCATTTCAACTACCGCTAGACCTTCATTGGGCACGGCTGTGAAGACAACATCACGACCTTCCCTGATGGACTTAGGTAGTTCACCTGGTGCCATTGCTCCGAGTACTTTATGCCCCAACTCGGCTACAGGTCGTGGGCATCGATAGTTGGTACTCAACCTCGCCTCTGACGTCTCAGCCACATCAAGCTGTGCCAAAGCATCGTCCCAGCCACGGAACACCACGCTCGGATCTGACTGCTGAGCGGCGTCTCCAGCGACTGTTAAAGTCGAGTCTGCACTTAGGCTCTGACCCAAGATACGCAGTTCGAGCGGAGCCAAATCCTGCGCCTCGTCAATAACCAGATGGTGATATTCAGTTAGCGACTTCGACTTCCTTGTTACCCTACCGTGAATAAGATGCAGCCATTCTAGGAGAACTGCAAAGTCCTCAACATCGATAGTACCTGCATAATCGTCAACCTCCACCTCAGCACCCTCGACATCTAGTCCAGCCTCGTCGTCGGCTTCAGCGTGCTGCTTCTGTGGTTCCTCAAACTGCCGGCGTGTGTGTCTAGTCAGCTCGGCGAGCATTTTAGCGTTTATGTGTCCGTCACTATTCTCAATCAGAGCGGCATGGCAAACCAAATCACCATATAGCTCCGAACGCGTTAACTCGCCGTCGACAAGATTTTCCTTGGTCTCGTTCAAATATTTCGACAAGGTCTCAAGCTGCCATTTGCTTGGCTGCGGAGCGTCCTTGCGAACATGTTGATCTTTAGCTCGCTCTAGTAACGCGTCTAAACGCGGCACCAACGGAGCTTTTGAAGTATTGAGAAACTCGATTAGATCTGAACCCCAATCACCGATAAGTCCTCTGAGCGCACTGGCGATATCGGCCACTTTTTTCGCAGCCAATGCCTCCATCGCTTTGAGTAGCGCTGGGTGGCGCTTAATGTAGACCACCGCTGGGGGCGTCCATTCATAAACTCTTTTAGGGATGCGTTTTAAGATGTGACGTCCTTGGTCAGTCATCCACGTGTCCAAAGTGTTGACTTTGACGCCATTAAGGCCCAGTCCGCCAAGTAAGCGCTCTGTCAACCGCACTAAGCCTTGCTCCGGCACTACAACCTGCATAAACCGAGGCGCATAAAATCCTGGGCGCTGATAGGACAGAAGTGCCATCCTATGCAATGCGACCGTAGTTTTACCACTACCGGCACCGCCAAGGATCAAGAGAGCTCCGCGATCTTCACGCCGCAAGATCTCATATTGATCCTGATCAAGTAGCGCCGAAACATCTGGCAATTTACGATTAGTAATACCGATACCAAACTGCTGCACATTGACTGCTGTGCCAGCGCCACCACTCAAATCTGGAGTGGATTGACTGCCGTAGCGATACCAGGTTTTCCCGCGCTCACGCACCAAGTTGAAGGCCGGTGTGCTGACACCGGTTAGCTCACCACCGTCAAAAGTTATTATCCGACGCATGGTCAGGGTGCCAACAGCTACGCGGCCCGGCAGCTCAAGCTCGTATTCTTCACCCTCACGGTAGTTGAAGAACACCTTGGCCATTGCCGCATGGCGCCAATCGATAATGGTGACCCCGACCTTGGTGTCGATGAACGTCTGATAACCGATCAGGATATCCCGGGTGCGGCCATTCTCGAGTGTTTGCACATGCGCAAAATAAGGAGCCCGCATATCCGGTAACTTCTTGGTGAAGTCCCGGGCAGCGAGGCTATGGTGAGTGTAAAGCTGCTGAAAAAGTGCGGGCAGATCATGCTCATGAGCACTAATGGCCTCGTCACGGAGTTCGATAAGCCGCTTCTTGACGTCATTCATGTCAGGCACAGCGGCCATCGCCTCAGCCCGAACCGCTTGCTTCACGTTTTCATGAAGTGCTAGCTCCTGATCAATGATCTTTTGTTCTTCTGGGGACAAGCTGGCCCCAACTTGCTGGCTCATGACTACCTCTAGATGACGTCAAAAAAGGCTACTCACGGTATCACGGATTTTGGCCATCGTCGATCTAGAGGTCGGTCCTTACTGCGCCGGATTCGAAGCAGCCGCAGGCGCTGCGTGCGGCTGAATTTCATGCAAGGCGGCCACGTCCAGGTCGAGCGCCATTTTTAGGACCTCCTGAGCCGTATCCACGAAGACAAACTGCAGTTTGCTCTTCACCTCCTCAGGGACATCGCGCAGATCCTTTTCATTGCGCTTTGGTAGAAGCACTCGCTCAATTCCTGCTCGGTGAGCTGCCATTACTTTTTCCTTGATCCCACCAACTGGCATGACAGATCCCCGCAGCGTGATCTCCCCAGTCATTGCCAACACGGGGCTTACGCGCCTACCGGTGAATAGCGATGCCAGGGTGGTCAGCATCGCCACACCCGCCGAAGGCCCATCCTTAGGGATCGCTCCAGACGGAACATGGATGTGAATATCTTTCTTCTCATAATCAAAACCTGGGACAAAAGCCGGCAGGTTTGACCGCACCAGGCTTAGAGCAATTTGCGCTGATTCCTTCATCACATCCCCAAGCTGTCCTGTCAGGGTGAGCTTGCCAGACCCAGGCATTAAACTTGCCTCAATAAATAGGATTTCCCCTCCAACCGGCGTCCACGCAAGTCCGGTCACTACACCTGGTGGCGATATTCGCTCGGCAACTTCATGGACAAATCTTTCCGGACCGAGGATTTCCTCAAGATCACGCAGCTCCACTACAAGCTGCTCACCCTTGGCTTCAAGGACCTTCTCTGTCATAAAGCGCATGGTCTCAGACACTTTGCGCTCCAAATCTCGCACCCCCGCTTCGCGGGTATAGTGAGTAATGATCCGCATCAGTGCATCGTCGGCGATTCTGAGTTCAGTCGGCTTAATACCGTGCTCGGTCAACTGCTTCGGAATCAAATGGCTCTTAGCGATGTGCAGCTTCTCGGCTGTTGTATAGCCGGAGAGCTCAATAACTTCCATTCTGTCCAGTAAAGGTCCAGGAATCGATTCTAAGTTATTAGCTGTAGCAATAAAGAACACCTTCGAAAGGTCAAATGGCACGTCGAGGTAGTGATCCGAGAATGCCGCATTTTGCTCTGGATCCAGGACCTCAAGTAATGCGGCCGCTGGATCACCAGCAAAGCCACGCCCGAGCTTATCGATCTCATCCAGCATAAACACCGGATTATTCACACCTGCTCTCTTGATACCCTGGACTATGCGGCCTGGCATGGCTCCGACATAGGTGCGTCTATGCCCACGGATCTCGGCATCGTCTCGCACTCCACCCAAGCTCACCCGCACAAACTTACGCCCAAGAGCCTTGGCCACGCTCTGGCCCAAGCTCGTTTTACCCACTCCAGGCGGTCCAACAAACAGCAGGATTGAGCCTCGACGATCGTTCTTTAGCTTAAGCACTGCCAGATGCTGGATAATGCGACGCTTAATCTTTTCAAGACCGTAATGCTCCTCGTCTAGAAGCACTCGCGCCTGATCGAGGTCAAGGTTATCGACCGTGCCATGTTCCCATGGCATCGCCAGGAGTAGGTCGAGGTAATTACGGATCACATGAGTTTCCGGCGATGAGCTGCCAAGATCAGCTAGGCGCTTTGCCTCGTCAGAGGCAATCTTTCTAACCGCCTCGGGCATATTCGACTTACCGACTCTGTCGATATAATCATCGCGGGATTTTCCTGACTCATCCTCTCCTAGCTCTTCTTTAATTGCGCGCATCTGCTCGCGGAGTATCGCCTCGCGCTGCATTTTGCCCATTTTTGTTGATAATTTTTCGCGAATCTCGCTCTGCAGCTGCAGCGCTTCTTTCTGCGTTTGCATCAATTCAAGAAGCCGCAGCGCTCTAGCGCGCACCGACACGGTCTCAAGGAGCTCCTGCTTAGTCGCTAGAGGCACTTCGAGGTATTCAGCACAAAGATTCATCAAGAGAGCTGCATCGTCGATCCCGTTAATCAGCTCGACTACCTGGCGTGTGTCCCCAGGAATAAGTTGGAGGATTTCTCGCGCCAAAGTTTTGACATTGGTAACAAGTGCCTCAAGCGTCTTGTCGTCCGCATCCTGAACGTCTTCCGATGTCTCCGCTAAGGCTTCTATGAACTGATCTGTTTGCCCAAATTGATCGACCCTAACTCTTGCCACCCCGCGCATTAGCACTTGATAGCCAGACTCTCCCGACCCTCGCATCTTTTCGACCTTGCACAGGGTACCAACAGTAAACACGTCCTCACTGGTTGGCTCACCGCTCACCTCCGCCTTCTGAGCTAGGGCAATGATGAGCCCATCGCGCTCGTTCGCAGCCTCAATAGCAGCGACACTTCGTGGGCGCCCGATATTGAGTGGCAACGTAGTGCCGGGAAAGATAACGACATTGCGGGTGGGTAGTACTGGATACTTTTTACTTTGCTCAAATTCCATGTTGGACCTCGCTCAACCATAAGAGCCACAAGCACTAGCTAAAGTTATGGTGCGAAAGCGCTGTGTCAATGGTGTGTCCAAATATAAGGATGACTCACCAAACCTAGTCAGGCCGCCTCCCTTGACGCAATCAGGCGCCAAGAAGTCAGCAGTCTTCGGGGGTTATAACCCCCGAAGTCTGAGAACTGTCAAAAATAACTTGACCAAAACCTGTACGACTTGTAACTTGAATATAGGCCAGGACACTGTGACAAAAGCTCGGGGGGGCTTGAGTCTCAAGGGTACCTGGCCGATCTTT